>Ga0255356_1000331_pt1 | contig 32472 bp, 26 predicted proteins | sample HBST100metaG_FD_189944 | JGI IMG/M metagenome (GOLD analysis project Ga0255356, IMG submission 189944) | Peat soil microbial communities from Stordalen Mire, Sweden - H.B.S.T100 | ecosystem: Environmental > Terrestrial > Soil > Wetlands > Peat | place: Sweden: Norrbotten County, Stordalen Mire...
GGCCTGATCAACGAAGACGAGTCGATCGAGTTCACCGACGGCGCGCTTCGGCTGATCGACCCGCTGGGGAACATCATCGAGGACGGCATCACGGCCAACCGCTATACGCAAGTCATCGGCGAGGCCGTCGAAAATTACAGCTACACCAAGTTCGCTTACTACAAGCCGCTTGGCTATCCCGAGGGCAGCTACCGCGTCGGTCCCCTGGCTCGACTCAACATCGTCAAGTCCATGGGCACGCCGCTGGCGGACAAGGAATTGGCTGAGTTCAAGCAATTGGCTGCCGGTCCGGTGGAAAGCTCCTTCTACTACCATCACGCTCGGCTGGTCGAAATGCTGTACGGCTTGGAAAAGATCGAGCAGATTCTCAACGATCCGCGCATTCTCGACAAGCACGTGCGCGCCACGGCCGGCGTCAACCGGCTTGAAGGCGCTGGACAGGCCGAGGCTCCGCGCGGCACGCTGATGCACAACTACAAGGTGGATGAGGACGGCAAGATCACCTGGGCAAACCTGGTGATCGCCACCGGCCAAAACAACAACGCCATGAACCGGGGTGTTCTGCAAGCAGCCAAGCACTACATCAAGGACGGCAAGTTCACCGAGGGAATTCTGAACCGTGTTGAGGCCGTGATCCGCACCTTCGATCCCTGCCTCAGTTGCTCCACGCACGCCGCGGGTCAGATGCCCCTGGTGATCACGCTGCTCTCGGCCGAGGGCGGAGTAGTCGACCAGGTCATTCGCTAACCAGCATGAGCCAAACTACGGCCCGATGCCTCATTCTCGCTTGCGGCAACACGCTTCGCGAGGACGATGGTGTCGGGCCGTGGCTGGCTGAATGGGCGGAAAACAGGTTCCAAGCCGAAGATTCGGTTCGCGTGCTCTCCCGTCAGCAATGGACCCCAGAACTGGCCGAAGAAATTGCCTGCGCCGAGTCGGTTCTCTTTATCGACTGTTCCGCGGAAGCCGCGCCGGGATCGATTCAACTCATTTCTGTTCAAGCGGGCACAAGCGCTCAAGGACTGGCCACCCATCACTTGGACGCTGCGGAACTGCTCGCCCTCGCGGACAAGTTTTACGCTTCCCTGCCCTTGCACGCGCAGCTTCTAATGGTCGGCGCCGGATCAACGGAGCTGGGCGAGGAATTCAGTAGCGCCGTGACCGCCGCACTTCCGGCCGCCTGCCGCCTGATCGAGGAAACCGTTCTGCGCTCGATCCAGCATTCAGAATAGTCAAGGAAAAACGATTCGACTCGTCAAAAACACAGCGGGCGGTTACACATTCGTGTGACCGCCCGCTGCTTGCAAACAAGTTGTATTGCAACGCTCTAGAAAGCGCCTACCGTCTGGCGCAAGCTGTACGAGCTGAGCGTTTTGATGTAGTTACCGCGATCGTAGGGCGAAGTGTCGGTGACAGAACGGCGGCTCAAGCATCCGCGCGTCTCCCACAACGAGGTGTATTCCCGCTTTTCCAGCCAGTAGCGCACATCGGACAAGACACGCCCGATATGCTCAATGCCGTGAATGTGCAATGCCGAAGCCATCATCGTGACGCCCGCCCCGGCCATGATGCCCTTGAGAACATCTTCCGCCGAGTGAACGCCACCGGAGATCGCGACATCGAGATTCACGTGGCCATAGAGAACAGCGGCCCAGTGAAGCCGGGGCAGAAGCTCTGAAGGCGTGGAGAAATGCAACGTGGGCCGCACCTCCAGCGTTTCGATGTCGAAGTCCGGCTGATTGAAGCGGTTAAACAGCACCACTCCACGAGCACCCGCATCCTCCAGCTTGGCAACCAAATTCGGCACACTGGTAAACGACCGCAGCAGTTTCACGGAGACAGGCACCTTGACCTCGGCGGTAACGGCAGAGACCAAATCCAGCAACTGCTGTTCAAGAACCGAAGAACTTTGGCTCTTGTCCGTGGCCAACGCATAGGTGTTCAGCTCAATGGCATCCGCGCCAGCCTGCTCCATCTCCTTGGCAAAGCTGAGCCAGCCGCCTGCCGTAGCCCCATTCAAACTTGCGAGAATGGGGATATTGACGGCGGCTTTGCATTGCCGCAGATGTTCCAGGTAAACCTCATGAGACATGCGGTAGTCGCTCAGGTCGGGCAAGTACCCGAGCGCTTCCGCATAAGACTCTGTGCCTCTGGACAGATCCTCGTCCAGCGTACGGGATTCAAGGTCCAACTGCTCCTCAAAAAGCGAGGTTAGAACGATCGCCGAGGCACCGGAATCCTCCATGCGGCGAACGTTATCGATCGACTCCGATAGTGGTGTCGACGACACCACTATCGGACCATTCAACTTCAAGCCCAGGTATTGCGTTGAAAAATCGATCATCCTGTTCCTCCGGCGGCAGCAGCCCCGTTCTATTCAGCCTTCTCTGCCGGTGCGGTGCGAGGCGCTTCGCCAGGCAATGCCGCACGAGAAGAGTATAGGCTCCACTGACGCTCCACATCTTCCTGTGACTCCGCAAGCAACTTGGCAGCTTCATCGGGGTGACTGCGCACAAGCATCGTGAACCGTGCCTCGTTGTAGCTGAAGTTCTTGAGCGGAATCGAGGGCGCCTTCGAATCGAGCTGGAAGGGATTCTTGCCCTGCTCCGTCAGATCTGGATTATAGCGGATCAGTGGCCAGTAGCCGGACTGGACCGCCAGTTTCTGCTGCTCCAAACCATGCGTTAGATCATAGCCGTGAGAAATGCAACTTGCATAGGCAATAATCAGCGACGGCCCCTGATAAGCTTCAGCCTCTTCGAAGGCCTTGGCGACATGGCTGTCGTTGGCGCCAAGCGCCACCTGAGCCACATAGATGGAGCCGTAGCTGACGGCTTCCATTGCCAAATCCTTCTTGCGGTTGAGCTTGCCACCGGCGGCAAACTTGGCTACCGCGCCGCGAGGCGTTGCCTTGGACATCTGACCGCCGGTGTTCGAGTAAACTTCGGTGTTCAGCACCAGCACGTTCACATTCTTGCCGGAAGCAAGCACGTGATCCAAGCCGCCGTAACCGATGTCATAGGCCCAGCCGTCGCCGCCAAGAATCCAAACGCTCCTGCGTACCAGGGCATCCGCAATGGCCAACAGGTTGCGCGCATCGGAGGAATCGTTGCCAGCAAGCTTCTGCTTCAACGCCACAACCCGCTCGCGCTGCTCGTTGATTTCCGTCTCGGTCTTTTGCGAGGCCGAAAGCAGAGCCTTCACCAGATCATCACCGATGGCCGAAGCCAGACGCGTGACCAGCAACTCAGCAAACTCCTTCTGCTGATCGAAGGCCGTGCGCATGCCAAAACCAAACTCGGCATTGTCCTCGAACAGTGAGTTGGCCCACGTCGGACCACGCCCATCCTTGTTCACCGAGTAAGGCGTCGTCGGCAGATTGCCGCCGTAAATCGACGAGCAGCCTGTGGCGTTGGCAATGCAGAGCCGGTCGCCGAACAACTGGGTCAGCAGCTTGACGTACGCTGTTTCACCGCAACCCGCGCAGGCGCCGGAGAACTCAAACAACGGCTGCAGCAGTTGCAGATCCTTCACCTGCGTATGCGACAGCGTGGAGCGATCGACCTCAGGCAAGCTGAGGAAGAACTCCCAATTCGCGCGCTCGGACTCGCGTAACGGTTCCTGAAGCGACATGTTAATGGCCTTGCGGCTGGCATCGGCCTTGTTCTTCGACGGGCAGGTTTCAACGCAGAGACCGCAGCCGGTGCAATCTTCCGGAGCAATCTGCAGCGTAAAGCGCTCCTCTTCGCGGCCCTTCCACTTGGGCTTGGCCCACTTGAAGGTCGCGGGAGCCTTTGCGCCAAGCTCGGCGCTGTAGATCTTGGAGCGGATCACGGCGTGCGGGCAAACCATGACGCACTTGCCGCACTGGATGCACTGATCCTTGTCCCAAACCGGGATGGAGAGAGCGATGTTGCGCTTTTCCCACTGGGTTGTCGCCGTCGGGAAAGTGCCGCCCGGAGGAAAGGCGCTGACCGGAAGATCGTCGCCCTTGCCCGAAGCAATCTGTCCCAACACCTTGAAGACAAACTCGGGAGCCTTCTCGGAGAACGCGGGAACAATATCAAAGCTGGATGTGGCCGTTTCCGGCAGCTTGACCTTCTCAAGATGTGCCAGCGCCGCATCCACGGCGGCGAAGTTCTTGTTGACGACCGCGTCACCGCGCTTGCCATAGGTCTTCTTGATGGACTTCTTGATCTGCTCGATGGCCTCATCGCGCGGTAGAACGCCGCTGATGGCGAAGAAGCAGGTCTGCATGACGGTGTTGATGCGCCGTCCCATACCAGCCTTCTGCGCGACCGTATAGGCATCGATCACATAGAACTGAATCTTCTTGCGGAGAATCTCAGCCTGCGTGGTCTTGGGCAAATGATCCCAGACCTCATCGGCCGAGTAGGTCGAATTGAGCAGGAAGACCGCGCCGGGCTGCGCCGCCGCCACCGCATCCATCTTCTCAAGGAAGCTGAAGTTGTGGCAGGCCACGAAGCTGGCCTTGGTGATCAGATAGCTGGAGCGGATCGGATTGGGGCCGAAACGCAGATGCGAGGTAGTCATGGAACCGGACTTCTTCGAGTCGTAAACGAAGTAGCCCTGAGCGTAATTCGGGGTTTCATGGCCGATGATCTTGATGGAGTTCTTGTTGGCGCCCACGGTGCCGTCGGAACCCAAGCCGTAGAACAGCGCGCGCACGGTCTTCGGATCTTCTGTCGAGAAGTCGGGATCGTAGCTCAGGCTGGTGTGCGAAACGTCGTCATTGATGCCAATGGTGAAGTGGTTCTTCGGAGCCGGCTTGGCCAACTCGTCGTAGATTCCCTTGACCATGGCCGGCGTGAACTCCTTGGAGGAGAGGCCATAACGGCCGCCGATCACCTTGGGCTTGGCAGCGAACGGCAGCGTGGCTTCATTCTCAGCCAGGACCGTTACCACATCCATGTAAAGCGGCTCGCCGGAAGCGCCAGGCTCCTTGCAGCGATCGAGAACGGCAATCGACTTGACGGTCGAAGGCAGCGCAGACAGGAACGCACTTGCGTCAAAGGGCCGATAGAGCCGAACCTTGAGCAGTCCGAGCTTTTCGCCCTGCTTGTTCAGGGCATCAACGGCCTCCTCAGCAACTTCGGCGCCGGAGCCCATAACGACGATTACGCGGTCCGCATCCGGTGCGCCGTAGTAATCGAAGAGGTGATAAGCACGGCCAGTCTGAGCGGCAAGGCGGTTCATCACCGACTGCACGATGCCCGGGACAGCTTCATGGAAGGGCGTGCAGGCCTCACGGGCCTGGAAGAAGACATCCGGATTCTGCGCCGTGCCACGGATGATTGGATTGTCCGGGCTCAGTGCGCGCTTCCGGTTCTCGATAATGTACTTGTCATCCAGCAGGGCGCGGATGGTCTCGTCGCTGATGGCGGAAATCTTGCCTACTTCGTGAGAGGTGCGGAAACCGTCAAAGAAATGAATAAAAGGAATGCGCGACTCAAGGGTGGCAATCTGCGCCACCAGCGCCATGTCGGTAACTTCCTGTACCGAGTTCGAGCAGAGCATGGCCCAACCAGTCGCACGACAAGCCATCACGTCGGAATGATCGCCGAAGATCGCCAGCGCATGGGTGGCCAAGGTGCGAGCCGTCACATGCATGACCGTCGGAATCAACTCACCGGCGATCTTGTACATATTGGGAATCATCAACAACAAGCCCTGTGAGGCGGTAAACGTAGTCGCAAAGGCGCCAGCCTGCAACGCACCATGCAACGCGCCAGACGCTCCACCTTCGCTCTCAAGCTCTTCGACAATGGGCAATGCGCCCCAAATGTTCTTTTTTCCCTCCGAGCGCCACTGATCGGCCCACTCGGCCATCGGCGACGAGGGGGTAATCGGATAAATGGAAACCACTTCGGAGAGACGATAGGCAACCGAGGCTGCCGCCTCGTTCCCATCCAAAATTACCGTATTCTGTTCACTCATTCGTTTTGCCTCATAGTGCGGCCGGCGGAAAATCGAACCGCTTGTTTGAGTCTCATTCATGGGGTGTGGAGTGGCTGTGATGGATGACACATGGCGGGGCAAAAATCCCGCATTGTGAAGATAGTTTCACAATGCGCTGTTTTCTCCTCCCCTTCCGTCATCGGAATCACAGACCTCTTCCCTCTTGCTTTTGCATGGGGTGTCTCCTATTCTTGATTCATGGAATTGCTCACCCATAATGAGCTTGCACGCATGACCGCCTCGGAACGCATCGCGCTCATCTCGCAGCTTTGGGACAGCTTGGAAGACAATCAGCTTCCCCTGACTAGCGCGCAGCAGAGGGAGCTTGACCACCGTCTTGCAACGCTCGACGTAGACCGGAGCGAGGGCGTTACTTGGGCGGCTTTGAAGGCCGAGCTTGAGTTGCGTTGCTCGTAGTGCATCCGGTTCTCTTTACGCCAAGCGCTCGCGCCGAGTTGATCGACGCGCAGGACTGATATGAGCACGAAGCTCCCGGTCTGGAATTGAAACAGAATATGAGGTTGCAGCCGCCAATACAGCGCTGGCGTAGGGTCCGCCCATGACCAGAAAAATGCGGGGGGAATGCGTGTCCGGCGTTATCCAGCAATCTCCTCGGCTAGGAATTTATCAATTTGTTCCGGTGAAAAACGAGGCAGAGACTTGAGATGGCGCTTCTTTATCTCAATCTTTGTTAGTCGGTTAACCAGCAAATCGAACTCCTGCCAGTAGGTTTCATCAAGTTCAGCTTTACGCCTATCTTCAATATGGTCTTTTGTGAGGTCCGCGTATCGAAGAACCCAGTAGCTAAAGTAACTCCATGCAATTTCAGCATCTACTGCATTTCGGCGGACCAAGATTCCAACGGTTTCAAAAAAATCCAGGATGTTGTCGATCTCTTCCGTAGACTCGTGATTATGAAGAGCTGTTGCAGACAACCGCCTTGCGTTTAGTAAATCGGGCGTCTGAAATTGGCGATCAAGATCGAAGATGAGGTCTACGCCGTGCGCAAAACGAAATTGTTTGAGTTGAAACAAGGTCAGGATGAGTGCGACCAACGCTGCGATCGCGGGGATGCTGCTGAAATCCAAATGAATTCCCATCACGCTCTCTTTTCGGTTGAGTTTCCTTTGAATCCTATTGTGACTTTGGAGGATGAGTTGCAAACCACTTCCGCGATCGTTCCTGTTCGCGAGATATAACTATTGTTGTCAGATGAGATGCAATAAAATCCCGATCTTTTGCAATTTCTTCGGCTTTTGAAGTATCTTGTTCATTTGCTGCTGCTAAATTAAACCAGAAATATACTTCTGCATAATTTCGTGGTATACCATGGCCTTTGGCATACATTACCCCAAGGTTGTATTGTGCGGTGGCATCACTTTGTTCGGCAGCCTTGCGCCACCACGCGGCGGCCTGTGCGTAATCTTGGGGTACGCCCTTACCGTCGTTATACAAGGCACCAAGATTGACTTGTGCAGGGATAGCACCTTGTTCGGCAGCTTTGCGGTACCAGAATGCGGCCTGTGCGTAATCTTGGGATACACCTAAGCCATTGTTATACGAACTACCAAGAAGAGTTTGCGCAATGGCACTACCTTGTTCGGCTGCTTTGCGATACCAAAATGCTGCTTGTGCATAATCCTGCGGCACCCCCTTGCCGTCGGAATACTCTGTACCTAGCAAGTATTGTCCTCCCGCATACCCCTGTTCGGCAACCTTGCGAAGCCACACCACAGCTTGCGCGTCATCCTGCGGCACGCCTAAGCCGTTGTGATAAATAAGAGCAAGACGGAATTGTGCATCTGTATCGCCAGCATTTGCCTTCGCAAGCACAGATGGGTCAATGCCTTTGGGCTGAGATTGAGTCTGGCCCTGGAGCGAAGGAGGGAGCAGGAAAGTGGCGACGGCGACAATCAGTGACGCCGCACCCACAAGCGAACGGACGAGTTGCTTCCAGTGTCTTTCCATAGCGCCTCTCGGAACCGAAATAAGCATAGCACAGATTCGCCGTTTCTTCTCCGTTCAAGCGCAGGAATTATTCATTCTCTCAGCCGTAACCCCACTCAGCCTAGCAGCGCGGTAACCTTGGGCATCCACTGGCTGATCTCGATCTTCTGCGGGCAGAGGCTTTCGCAGACGCCACAGGCGATGCACGCGCTGGAGCGCTGCGCCTCGGTGAGAAAGACCTGATACTTCACGCGGGCGCCTGGAACGTCGTCATACAAGTGCGCGTAGTTGAAGAAGTCGAAGTTGGCAGGGATGTACACGCCATTGGGACACGGCATACAGTAACCGCACTTGGTGCATGGAATGGCGATCCGCGCGTGATATTCTTTCCTGACTTCGGCAATCAACGCGAGATCCGCCGGGGTAAAGCTCTCCGTGCGCGAGCGATCCGCAAGGTTCAGGTTCTCCTCGACCTGAGCCAGGGTGCTCATGCCGCTCAGAATCACCGAAACTTCCGGCTGATCCCAGAGCCAATCAAGCGCCCACTCGACGGGCGCACGGCGCACGGAGTAGCCCTCCATGGCTGCCAGCACATCCTTGGGAGGATCGGCCAGACGGCCGCCCATCAGCGGCTCCATCACAACAACGCCCAAGCCCTTGCTTGCCGCCAGCTTCAGGCCACGCACGCCAGCCTGATTCTCCACGTCCATATAGTTGTATTGAATCTGGCAAAAGCTCCACAGATCCGTGCCATTGACGATCTCCTCGAAGGCCGAAGATTCGTCATGGAAGGAAAAGCCCAAATGCCGGATGCGGCCATCATTGAGCGCCGCCTCTGCCCGGTCCAATAACTTGTGCTTCAGAACAATATTTTGCCAACGACTGTGGCTAAGCGCGTGGAGCAAGTAAAAGTCGATGTGGTCGGTTTGCAGCTTTGCCAACTGCTCATTGAGCAGCCGGTCGAAGTCCGACTGGCTCTCGACCAGCCAAACCGGCAGTTTGGTGGCCAGCCTGACCTTTTCCCGGTAGCCGTCCTTCAGCGCCTTGCCGACCAGGACTTCGCTCTGACCACCATGGTAGGGGTACGCGGTATCGACGTAATTGAGGCCGTGGTCAATGGCGTACCGAAGCATAAGCGACGCCTCAGCTTCATCGATGTTTGGGCTGTTGGGCGCATGATCCAGCGTAGGAAAACGCATACAGCCAAACCCCAGAGCCGAAGCCTTCCAGTCGAGCTTTCCGAAATTGCGATACTGCATGGGCCTTCTCCTTATTGCGTCCTAGGCAGAATTTTACCTCGGAGCTTTGCATCAGATGTGAACTCAGGACATAATCTCAAGCCTACGTACTGGATTTCAGTACACCAGAGTGATTCGACAGACAAATAGTCAAGCCGAGGCCCGCAAACGTGCCTTAATGTTCTATAGTAACTACAGTTAATTGCTTTCGATGAACAGCGCAAATGAAACCGATATTGAGACGGTTCTCTGTGCCCGGGAGTTTCAGATATGCATCTTCGTTCCGCCATTCTGCAAGCAAGCATTTGCTCTCTACACCCATGGGCTCCTATACTTAAATACGACAAATATGGTCGCACTTCACAAAATCTGCCCTGTCAATGCGTTCTTGGAGATCGCCGGTTGACCGCGTTGAGCGAACTGGATGTGGGAGACAGTGGCATCGTAGGGGATCTCGATCTGCCTGAATCCGTGCAGAACCTATTGATGCATATGGGACTTGTGCCAGATGCACAGATCACGGTAATACGCCGCGCACCGGCCGGAGACCCGATTGTCTACGGCGTGGACGGCATGGAAATCGCTCTGCGGCGCGAGACGGCCGCATCCATCCACATGCGCGTGCCAGAAGCCGAAACACAGCCGAACTCCGCGAACGAGAAGAGCTCCAAGCGAATCGAGGCGGCACAATGAGCGGCTGTTGCGCTCCTTCAGTCTCCAAAACGCCGGCGTCTCTTCCCTCTGCGGGGCCTTTGCGGACCATTGTGCTGATCGGACCGCCAAATTGCGGTAAATCCACTCTTTTCAATCGATTGACCGGACTCCGGCAGAAAGTCGCCAATTTTCCTGGGGTTACCGTGGAACAGCGGCTCGGCCTGATGGCCGGCGTGGGACGCGACGACCTGACACTGATTGACTTGCCCGGCATCTACTCGCTGGATCCCTACTCCGAAGACGCCCGTGTTTCCATTGATGTATTGCGCGGTAAGATGCCCGGCACACCCAAGCCGGACGCCGTGTTGCTGGTGTTGGACAGCCTGCACCTGACGCGCCAGTTGATGCTGGCCGCACCGGTGCTGGCGCAGGGCTTGCCGACGCTGGTGCTGCTGAACATGAGCGACCTGATGGAAGAGCGCAGCGGCCACGTGGACGCGCTCAAACTGGCGCGCGAACTGGGTACGCCAGTCGCGCTGATCAGCGCCTTCAAGGGAACAGGCCTGGACGCAATTTCTTTGTTTCTGAATCAGCACACGGAGCGGAATGGCGCGCAACCGCTGAGTTTGCCCGTGCTGGGCAACGCAAACAGCGCCCACCTCTGGGCGGCGCAGGTTAGTCGGCACACCGGCTACCGCGCTCCCCTTTCGGTCGAAGGCACGCGGAAGATCGACGACGTCCTGCTGCACCGCTTCTGGGGACCGTTGCTGTTTCTGCTGGTGGTTGTCGGAGTTTTTGAGGTCGTTTTCTCCATTGGACAGCCACTCTCGGACGGATTCGGCTCCATTCTGAACAGCATCGGCGGCCTGATGCGGGATGTGCTGCCCGTCGGCTGGCTGCAATCGCTTTTAATCGACGGCGCATGGAAGGGCATCTCGTCGGTACTGGTTTTTCTGCCGCAAATCCTGCTGCTTTTTCTTTTTATTGGAATTCTGGAAGACTCGGGCTACCTGTCCCGCGCCGCGCTGATTGCCGACCGCGTCATGCGCACGATTGGCTTGAATGGCAAGGCTTTCATTCCCCTACTGTCGGCCTATGCCTGCGCGGTTCCGGCCATCATGGCCGCGCGCGTCATCGAGAACAAGCGCGACCGTCTGGCCACCATTCTGGTCACTCCTTTTATGACCTGCTCGGCGCGCCTGCCGGTCTATATGCTGCTGATTGCCGCCTTTATCCCCAACACTTTTTACCTGCACGGCCTTCTCGGCTTGCAAACACTGGTCATGCTGGGCCTGTACCTGGCAGGTTTTCTGGCAGCGCTGTTCACGGCATGGCTGCTGAAAAGCTCCATTCTCAAATCCACGGAGACGCCTTTCATTCTGGAACTGCCGCAGTACCGTATGCCCACGCTGCATTCCCTGTTGTTGCGGCTCTTTGATCGCGCCTCGATCTTTCTGCGCAAGGCCGGAACCGTCATCCTCTGTGTGACGCTGGCCCTCTGGGTGCTGGACCACTTGCCGGTAACGCATACGGCCAGCGGCGCATACTCCGCACCCGAACTGGCCGACAGTATCGTTGGCCACCTAGGCCGCTTCATCGAACCGGCCATTGCTCCGCTGGGCTTCAACTGGAAGATCGGCATCGGGTTGATTTCCAGCGTAGCGGCCCGCGAGGTAATGGTCAGCACCATGGGCACCCTCTACGGCGCTGAAGCTGATACCCACGCTCTCAGCCTGCAAGCCGCCCTGCACGAAGACATGACGCTGGGCGGCGCGCTGGCGCTGATGATCTTCTTTGCCTTCGCCATGCAGTGCGTCTCGACCATGGCTGTCGTCCATCGCGAGACGAATAGTTGGAAGTGGCCGGCAATTCAGTTCGTCTATATGCTGGCGTTGGCATGGGTCGCGGCCTTCGCCGTCAACCACCTTGCCATGATCTTTCTGGGGTAAGCATTGCCCTCGCCGGAGAAGCGGCTCCCGGCGCAAATTACGGGAGCCACACTCGATCGGCAACTGGACCGGGATCCACCGCGCTGATTCGAAAAGTGTGTTTGCCTTGCGTCACGTGGTGTAAGGGAACGCAAAGCCGGACGAAATTATTCTGAACGGCTGCATTGCGGACACGCCCATATTCATCCTCCGAACCGCTCGCCCCAGGAATGTCATAAAGCGCCGGTTCTTTTCCGTCGACGCTGATGGCGACTCGCAGCTTCATGCCGGGATAAATGCGCATGGTGGGAAGGAAGTCAATGTAGGCATTGGCATCGCCAGCCTTCGCATCAAAGTTATATTCCAGATAAGGCGCAGCGGGTAAGTTCTTTTCCCAGTTACTCTGCGCATTCACCGGCAAGAGCGCCATCGCGTGGCCGGAAGCGCCGAGTCCATCGACCATGCGCCAGCCGGCATTACCGGCCTCCCCATTGCGATCCGCGGAGGCCGCGTTGCGCCAATGCTGTTCCTCGGGCAAAATGCCGGGAGCGGACGCGATCATTCCCGCCTGCGGTCGTTCTCCCCATGGCCAGCGCACCTGACTGGACCACGAAGTCAAATCCTGCGCTGTCACCAGTCCCGGCATCATATTTTTCCATTTACCGCCCGCGATCTGGGTGTTGTAGTGATCCACCTCTTTTGTCAAATCGTCGCGCAGCGCATCAACCTGTTTCTGGTTAGCGGCAACGTCAACTCCCAACTGGCTCTTTCGATCCGCCATAAAGATAAGTCCGCTTTCCGCAAGAACCCGTGCGGGAAAGCCAATGGTCTCCACATACGCATCGCGCTCGGCGGCTGGCATCGCGGCGGAAATATTCTTTTCACTCTGAAGCAAGTTTTCATACTCGTGACGAAGCGTATCGGCGCGCTCCGGCGTAAGCGAAAGCGCCCAGGCGCGATTCATCAGTTCCGGCTTGCGAATCGTTCCCAGCCGGTAATACTCGGCGAGAAGCTCCGACAGTTCCCTGGCCTGTTCCGGGCCGAAGTTATCGCTCAGGAAGTTATGCAGAAACTGTGGCTGGGAGTCCTGCCCCATCTTCTCCGGGTTCCATGCCAGCCGGGCGAAATAGTCGATCCCGATCTCCATGGGCTTGATATCCCCAACATTGATAACCCAGATATTTCGCGCGTCGTTTTCCCATGCTTTATGAAGCTCCTCCCAGATAAGTGCCGGAGGAGTCGTGTTGATCCAGGTATACGAATGAGGTCCGCCATAATAGGATAAGTGCCAGTAAACACCGGCGCCTCCCGCGCGCTTTCTTTCTTCCAGGGAACTTAGCCGGCGAAGATATCCGAAGTTATCGTCCACCCAGAGCAGCGTTACATCGGACGGCACCTGCAAACCAGCATCATAAATCCGCAACACCTCTTTGTACGGCACAAAAACCTGCGCCACCGGCCCCCATCGTTTTGTCACATATTGGCTGAGGAGCGCACGCTGATCGTGAAGCACCTCGGTCATGGTGGCAATTCTCGTCGGAATATCTCTGGCGCCTTCCATGGATTGGTCATGAATGCCGCGAATTCCAACCGTCCAAACGGCCTCCTGGCTGGAGCGCGCCTTGACCGTCTTTTCCCAGATGGCATCAATGGCCGGCTTGTTCGTGGTGTAGTCCCAATGTCCCTGCCGGCTCTCATCCCAATGCACATTGTTGTAAAGCATCGGCTCACAGTGCGACGCTCCGGCCACAATGCCGTACCGATCCGCGAGCGCAATGTTATCCGGGATCGATCCGAATTCCGCCGTAACTCCATGCATTGCCGGCCACAAGTAATTGAGGCGCAAACGCAGCATCAACTCGAAGACCTTTTGGTAGGTCTTGGGTCCAATATTTCCCTGCTCCGAATCAAAGCTCGTACGCGCCCAGGGATTGATGCCCCAGTCTTCATCGTTGATAAAGAAGCCACGATATTTCACTTGGGGTCGGTCGACTGCCGGAGCGGAAATTGTCACAAAGAGCTGATCGCGATGCTTGACAGGCACATCCGCCCACCAGTACCAGGGCGAAACGCCGATCAGCTCGGAAAGCTGCATAAGCCCATAGGCAGTTCCGCGACGATCACTGCCCACAATCACAAACGCTTTCTTTACGCCCGGGAAGGGGGCCAATACGACTTGCGACAGTGTGCCTTCCCAGACGCCGCGCAGGCCGGCAACGTCCTTCAGCTTGCCCGTGCGCGCCAGCTCGTCGATTAGCTGGCTGTGTCCGAGCGTGCCTGCAATAAGCACTTGCTCGCTTTTTGCTGTTTCCTGGATGCGCGGTTTTTTTCCTGTTACGCGATTCACGTCGTCCGCGAACAGGCCAGCGGCGATCTTGACAGCCTCGTAGTCGTTGGCGCTTACCGCAATGGAAATCGCGCCGTCAGCGCCGGCCAGTTTCACGCCTTGCCCATTGACGTTTCCCGTTACGGTTACGCCCGTGCTTGCAGATGCGCATGCAGCGATCGACCACAGGATGAAGACCAAAGAGGAAATTCGTTTCAGCACAATCGATTCCTCGGAGCGAGTATCCTCCGGCATGGCCGGAGGATACTCGTCCTTTGTTACGCTCCAGCCTTCTTCGCAATCTTGGCCCAGGAGTCTTTCAGCGGAAGGGTGCGGTTGAAGACCAGCTTGCCTGCCGTCGAGTCCAGATCGGCGCAGAAGTAGCCGACGCGCTCGAACTGGAAATGATCTCCCGACTTGGCGCTGGCCAGCGAAGGCTCCAGCTTGGCGCCCGAGAGGATTTCCAGCGAGTTGGGATTGAGATTGCTCAGCACGTCCTCGCCCTCGGCGACATCGTAGGGATCGGCCTTGGCGAAGAGGTGGTTGTAGAGGCGGATCTCGGCGGTGATGGCGTGCTTGGTCGAGACCCAGTGAATGGTGGACTTGACCTTGCGGCCGTCCGGAGCGTTGCCGCCACGGCTGGCCAGATCGCAAACGCAATGAACCTCGACGATGTTGCCCTCGGCGTCTTTCACCACGCGCTGGGCCGTGACGAGATAAGCATTGCGCAGACGGACTTCCTTGTTCAGCGAAAGGCGATGGTACTTGGGCGGAGGAACCTCGCGGAAGTCATCCTGCTCGATATAAAGCTCGCGCGAAAATGGCACCTGACGCGTGCCGGCGGAAGCGTCTTCCGGGTTATTGGCAACCTCAAAAGAATCTTCCTTATCGGCGGGGTAATTGTCGATAACGAGCTTCAGTGGATGCAGAACGGCCATGGCGCGGGCCGAGCGGCGATTCAGGTCGTCGCGCTGGTAGTGCTCCAGCATTTCAATGTCGGTGGCGCCGTTGGTGCGCGAGATGCCGATGGCGGCGCAGAAGGCGCGAAGAGCTTCGGGGGTGAAGCCAAGGCGGCGGACGCCGGAGAGGGTGGGCATGCGGGGATCGTCCCAGCCACTGACGCGCTTTTCCTCGACGAGTTGGAGGAGCTTGCGCTTGCTCAGCAGCGTGTAGGTGAGATTCAGGCGGTCGAACTCGATCTGCTGCGATGGGAAGATGCCGAGCTGTTCGATGAACCAGCGATAGAGCGGCTGGTGGTCGGCGAACTCGAGGGTGCACATGGAGTGGGTAATGTTCTCGAGGGAGTCCGACTGGCCGTGGGCATAGTCGTACATGGGATAGATGCACCAGGCATCGCCGGTGCGCTGATGGCTGGCGTGCAGGATGCGATACATGATGGGATCGCGCATGATGATGCTGGGCGAGGCCATGTCGATTTTGGCGCGCAGGACGCGGCTGCCGTCGGGGAACTCGCCGGCTTTCATCCTCTGAAAAAGGTCGAGATTTTCATCGATGGAGCGGTTGCGATAGGGACTGTCCTTGCCGGGCTCGTTGAAGTTGCCGCGATACTCGCGAATCTCATCCACGGAAAGATCGTCGACGTAGGCCTTGCCCGCCTTGATGAGCTGCAAAGCCCACTCGTAGAGCTGGCCGAAATAGTCGGAGGTGTAGCAGAGGCGATCCCACTCGAAACCGAGCCAGCGCACGTCCTTCATGATGGAATCGACGTACTCCTGCTCTTCCTTTTCGGGATTGGTGTCGTCGAAGCGCAGGTTGGTCTTGCCGCCGAACTCGTCGGCGAGGCCGAAGTCGATGCAGATGGCCTTGGCGTGACCGATGTGGAGATAGCCGTTCGGCTCGGGAGGAAAGCGCGTCTGGACGATGGCGTCGCCGTACTTTTTGGTGCGCACGTCCTCGGCGATTTGGTCGCGCAGGAAGTTGGAGGGCTTGTGCGCCTCCTCAATGATGAGGTCAGAGCTTTTCGGATTCGGATCGGTCATAGCTGCAATTCCTTCTCTACTGACAGTGTATCGAGCGATTGTAGGCTGGCTTCGGCCTCGTGGATGCGAGCCAGACAGCACTCGCGGCCGAGAACCTCCATGGTTTCAAACAGCGGCGGCGCGTTTTTGCGTCCGCAAACGGCGACCCGGATGGGCTGGAACATCGGCCCGGCCTTGAGGCCGAGCGCATCAGCTGCTTGGCGCAAGGCCTGCTCCAGTGAAGCGGGTTCAAACTCTGTTGTAGCAAGCACTTCCCGCGCATGCTCAAGGATGCGCCGGGCCAAAGCCGCATCACCCTTCTTCGGAATCAGGTCGGCCGGATCGTAGGCGGCAAGTTCCGGCAGAAAGAAGAAATCGGCTGCCGGGACGGCATCGCGCAACAACTTGATGCGTTCGCGAATGAGCGGCGCGACGGCAAGCAGCTTTTCCGGCGTGGCCGCAAGACCAGCCTTTGCGAAAAAGGGCTGCAAGCTGTGGCTGAGCTGGTCGACCGGCAGAGCGCGAATATGCTCGGCGTTGAGCCAGACGGCTTTGGAATCGAAGGGGTCTTCCTCGCTGAAGTTGATGACGGCATTGGCGCGATTAACGCCTTCCAGCGTGAAGGCAGCCTTGATCTCGTCGAGCGAAAGAAACTCGCGGTCGTCCTTGGGCGACCAGCCGAGCAAGCAAAGAAAGTTGACGAAAGCCTGGGGAAGGAAGCCGGCATCGCGATAGGTGGTGACGCTGACGACCGGGCCGTGCTTGCGCTTGGAGAGCTTGGCACCATCGGGCGCGACGAGCAGCGGAAGATGCGCAAACTGCGGCGAATCAACGCCTAGCGCCTCAAAGGTCAACAGATGCTTGAAGGTGTTGGTGAGGTGATCCTGGCCGCGGATGATGTGGGTAATGTTGAGATCGGCGTCATCCACGCAGGAGGCGAGATGGTAGGTCGGCACACCACCCCAGAGCGACGGAGCTGAATCGTTTGGGGTTTCAGTGGAACGCAGCAGGGCGAAGTCCTCGACCTCGTCGGCAAGCTTGGACTGTGGACCGTAAACGCTATCGGTAAAGCTCAGCGTGCGTCCCTGACCGCGAGGAACGCGATAACGAAGCGCGAAGGGCTCGCCTGCGGCGGCGCGACGGTCGCTCTCTTCGCAGGAGAGTTCGCGCATGCCAGGGTTGAAAAGCCACGCGCCCTGCGCCGAGGATTGAACGCCGTCGGCTACGTGGGCGGGAGTGAAGTCGCGATAAGCAAGGCCCTTGGCGAAGATTTCTTCCGCCTTCTGGCGGTGCAGCGCCAAGCGCTCGGACTGCTTGTATTCCTCGTCCCAGTCCAGGCCCAGCCAGCGCAAGCCGGCAAAGATGGACTCGACACTGGCGTCGCTGTTGCGCTCGACATCGGTGTCGTCCAGGCGCAACACCATGGTTCCGTGATTGTGACGGGCATAGAGCCAATTGAAGATAAAGGTCCGTGCGCTGCCGACGTGCAGGTAGCCGGTGGGCGAGGGAGCAAAACGAACGCGGGGAGTCTTCTGCAAAGAGGGAGCCGATTCAGACATCGTAGCTATATGGTATCAATCGCTAGTCAGCCGCGCTCACGTCGAGGCTGACTAGCGACCATAGCTTCTGCTCCGGAGCAGCATTTCTCTTCCCTGCTCTACGTGATGTCGTCGGTATCGTAGACCGGAGCGACGCGCTTTTTGGGCGCTTCATGGACGGAGCTGAGCAGATCGTCGACGACGTCTTCGATGTGGCTCTGATCTTCGATGACGGCGCTCATGCTCTTCAGCTCTTCGGGCTCGATGACGCGCTCGATCAGCACGACTGCGTGGCACTGGGCGACGTTGTCGAGGTTCAGGCCCTCCGGAGTTTTGGCCTTGATGCTGATCTGGTCGGTGCCGAGGCCAAGCAGATCGGCAATGCGGGCGCGCATCTGGCCGGAGATGGGGCCGATCTTGGGCGCGGCCACAATCAACGTGGTGTCGATGTTCACGATGCGATAGCCGGAGTGTTGCAGCACATCAACGGCCTTGGCAAGAAACAGGGCCGAGTCGGCATTCTTCCAGCGCGGATCACTGGGCGGGAAGAAGTTGCCAATGTCGCCGGCGGCCACGGCGCCCAGGAGCGCATCGGTCACGGCGTGCAAGAGCACATCCCCGTCGGAATGGCCTGCCAGACCCTGCGGATGCTCAAGCTTCAGCCCGCCCAGGTAGAGCGGCACACCCGTCTTGAAGACGTGCGAGTCATAGCCAAATCCGATGCGTGTTTCCATGTCTGTTTTTCCTAATAAAATTACACAAATCAACGCTAGTTAACCGCACTAGCTGAATCAGACCCATTCTTTTGCGCTTGAAGTATTTCAAGACTCCTGGTAAGCAAAAGCTTCAGGTCCCACGCTTGGGCCACATCGTTGATGTAGATGCGCGAAGCCCCGAACGCTTCCGGAGACTGTTCTATCTCAAAGCCATTTGCGAGTTGGGTCGCTTCCTCAACAGGAACCAAAGTGGTTATGTTCTTCCTTTTCGTGTCTCCAAAGAACCTTACAAACCAGTAGGTCGGCCGACTGTACGAAACATTAAAGTAGTTGACAGTGTCTTTGTATAGAATTGCCTCTTCGGAAATACCTGACTTTACGCATATTTCGCGCACAATCCGATAAAACTCTAATTCTTCATCCGTTGTCACGATAGCTGAATCGGATATTTTCTCTTCCACCGCTGGTTTTTCGTCAGATTTGACTACAACGCTCTCCTTCGGGATGCTTGAAGTCCCTGCCTTGTCCTTGTCATTGTCAAGTGTGCGCTGTAGCCCCTCTCGTAGCCTTTCAATGAAGTCATTACTCATCACTCTAAGAAGTGTCGGCTCAATAGAATCACGCGCAACCTCGCCCAGCCTAACCCTCACGGCTTCAGTTCGGCGTCCTTTGTAAATATCAGCAGTTAGCCATTGCATGAATGACTCGTCTTCGCCAGGAGCCTTCAATACCCTTGCAAGTTTATCGATTATGGCCTGTCTGTATCTAGCATTTTCAGCATCGACGATGAGTGTCCCAGCATTGAATGAATCACGGCTGAATTTGGTAAGAAATGCGGCAACTTTGCCCCAATCTGTCTTAATATCATCGAGTGCAAATGTAAAGAAAGGGTCTTTGTCCATCACATTCTGATTCTCTAGGTCGCCAAAAAAGAGGTAATGACATCCGTCCGTTATAACTCCGAAATGGAGTTCGGGCATTTGCGCAATATATCGAGCCAACTGATTAGATTTAGCCGCAATATCAGCTCCCAACGCTTTTGTTTCAAAAGCCATTAACGGTTTTGTGCCCGTAACGTCAAAAATTGCGTAGTCCATCCGGTCGGGCTGCTTTTTTCCATCTCCTTGGACGAAGGGAGCCGCATATTCAGGACGAACCTCTTTGGGTGAGTTCGGATCGTATCCAAGCAATCGAATAAAAGGGACAACGAGACCCATCTTTGCGGCTTCCTCGTTTTCGATGTACTCTTTGCTCGTTTCATACCGCTGCACAAGATCCTTGAGCTGATTCGCGTCCATCGTGCACACCTCTTTCTCTTCCAAATCTTCTTGCTAACGACGCTGATGCAGGTAAAACTCGGCCAGCTCCAAGTCGCCCGGCCGGGTAATCTTCAGATTAATCTGGGAACCCGGCACAACGGCTACCGGAAGACCGGCACGCTCAACCAGAGAAGCCTCGTCGGTGCCTACAAATCCATCGGCCTGAGCCTCGGCAAAGGCCTTCTGCAACAATCCATAGCGGAAGCCCTGCGGCGTCTGCGCCAGCACGACAAACTCACGCGGAATCGTCGAGGTAATCAGCGCCCCGTGCGCGGTCCGCTCGACCTGCTTAATGGTGTCGACGGCCGGTAGACCAACAATTGCCGCTCCGTGTTCGATCACGGCGTCGATGGTCCGCTCGATGGTGGCCGTATCGATCAGCGGACGCACCGCATCGTGGACCAGGACGACATCGTCCGGCTCGGCGGCCAGAGCGGCCAGAGCGTGAGAAACCGACTCCTGGCGATTATCGCCACCCTCGACCACGCTGACCCGGTCAGCAAAGCCATACTCGGCAATCTGAGCCTGAACACGCTCGATTTCGTTTTTGCGCACGGCGACATAGATCGCCGTAACACGCGGCGCAGAAGCAAAAGCGCGCAGCGAATGAATCAGGATGGGAACGCCATCGAGAGCGAGGAATTGCTTGGGCTGCGGTCCGGCCATCCGGGTTCCGAGTCCTGCCGCTGGAAGAATCACGAATACATGCATAACGGTTGGAGTATAACAGCGCAGACGGCACAGCGTGCGGGCATTACATCCAGCAATGTTCTTCAAGCGGCAAACCAGGCGGCCGCCTTATCATTTTGGAATGCGCACAGTGCTGCCCATCGACACCAAACTTTTGAAGCCTGGCTTGCGGCTGGCCGTGGGGCTGTCGGGCGGCGCGGACTCCGTTGCACTGACGCGCGCACTGGCCGCGCGGAGCAAGGATTTGGGGCTGGTATTGCACGCCGCCCATCTGCATCACGGCCTGCGCGGCGAGGAGGCCGACGGCGATCTGGCCTTTGCGCGCGCGCTGGCGGCCGAACTGGGCCTGCCCTTCCATGAGGCGCGGGTGAACGCCGCGGAGGAGGCCAAGGGAACGTCAGCCAAATCCGCTGAAACCGTTGAGGAAGCCGCACGCCGCCTGCGCTACGGCTGGTTTCGCGAGCTGATGGCCTCGGGAGAAGTTGAGGCCGTGGCCACGGCTCATACCCGCGACGATCAGGCGGAAACCGTGCTGGCCAAGTTTCTGCGCGGAGCCTGGACCGAGGGGCTGAGCGGCATTCACCCGGTCGTCGAGTTCCCGGAGGGGCGCATTCTGCGTCCGATGCTGAGCGTCACGCGGGCCGAGGTGGAGGCGTATCTTCACGCGCTGGGCCAAAGCTGGCGCGAAGACTCCTCCAACAAACATCTGACCTTCACCCGCAACCGCATCCGCCACGAACTGCTGCCGCAACTGGAGGAGTGGAATCCGCAACTCCGCGAGCATCTGACACAAATGGCCACACTGGCCTTGGACGAGGAGGCGTGGTGGCAGGCCGAACTGGCCCGCGTGGCTCCACAGTTGATCCTGCCGGGACGCCCGGTGCGCGGCGGTGGGCGAGCAGGCGGCGACGGCCAAACGCTGTCAATGGATGTCACACGTCTGTCCGCGCTGGCTGTGGCGCTGCAACGAAGGCTTTTGCGCCATGCGGCTCAGCAACTGTGCGCCGCTCTTGATTTTTCCTCGACCGAGGCGCTGCGCAACCTGGCCCTCACAGGCCGCGCCGGCCAGAGGCTCCAGTTGGCCCCGGGGTTGGCAGCCGAGCGGACTCACCGCGAACTACGCCTGTCGGTTCCCGACGTTGCACCCGCCGTTATGGAGGCCGTTCCTGAATACACGGTTTCGCTGCCCGGCGAGGTGGAGGCTCCGGCCTTCGGGCTGAAGCTGCGGATTGAGATTTCCGCGTCGAAAACAGAGGGATTAACGGCCATGCTGCGCAACTGGCGACCGGGAGACCGCGTCCAGCCGCGTTACAGCTCCGGCCCGCGCAAAGCCAAGGAAGTACTTGAGCGCCTGCGGGTTACGGGATCCAGCCGGGCGCTATGGCCGGTTCTGGAAATCGACGGTCGCATCGCCTGGATGAAGGGCATCGAAGTGGAGCCGACACCGGGAATTCACATTCTGGCAGCCAGCCTGGAAGAGGCTGACGATAAAGAAAAATCTGACCGCGAGATACTTTCTTGAAGAAGCAACATTCCGTCTCCATCTGGACTACTTACGAATTTCTATACGTTTTTCTGCCATGGGCGTAAAATTGAGGCACTGCTCTTCCGTGACGGCACGGCCAATGTGCCTGCCTTCAAGATTTCGTGTATTTTCTGTAACTTTGAAGATCGTACCGGCGTCTAAAGGATGATGTAGGTGGTGTTGGAGACCCGTTCGTAGGCTTCTCCAACACCGGAAGAGAGGAATCCTGGTGAATTCGACCGTTAAAACGCTCATATTCTGGGCCTGTATTCTTGCCTGCCTGATGGTTGTGCTGAGTATGTGGTCAAAGAATGGGGGCGTGGGCAAGGATACGGAAATCTCCTACTCGGACCTGTACAACGCGGCCAAGCAGAGTCTTGTGGCCGATGCCGAGGTGCAGGGTACGGAGCTGCATGGCCATTTGAAGGCCACGCCCAAGGTGCAGTTTCACACCCATGTCGGGGATCACTACGAGTCTCTTGAAACGGCATTCCTGGCCTCGGACGTCCACTTTTCCAAGAAGGAACAGCAGAACAATATGCTGCTTCCGATCCTGTTTAATGTGGGACCGTTTGTTCTGCTGGGCCTGATCTGGTTCTTCATGCTGCGGCAGATGCAGTCGGGCGGGAACAAGGCGATGTCGTTCGGCAAGAGCAAGGCGCGCCTGCTCTCGATGCAGCAGAAGAAGATCACCTTCAAGGACGTGGCCGGCGTGGATGAGGCCAAGGAAGAACTGAAGGAGATTATCGAGTACCTGCGCGAGCCGGCGAAGTTTCAGAAGCTGGGCGGGCGCATTCCCAAGGGCGTGCTGCTGGTGGGGCCTCCGGGAACCGGCAAGACGCTGCTGGCCAGAGCCGTGGCCGGCGAGGCCAACGTGCCTTTCTTTTCAATCTCCGGCTCGGATTTTGTGGAGATGTTTGTTGGCGTGGGTGCAAGCCGCGTCCGCGACCTGTTTGAGCAGGGCAAGAAGAACGCCCCTTGCATCATCTTCATCGACGAAATCGACGCGGTGGGCCGCCATCGCGGCGCAGGCTTGGGCGGCGGACACGACGAGCGCGAACAGACCCTGAACCAGTTACTGGTCGAGATGGACGGCTTTGAATCGAACGACGGCGTGATTCTGGTGGCCGCCACCAACCGTCCGGACGTGCTGGATCCGGCGCTGCTCCGCCCCGGCCGTTTCGACCGCCGCGTAGTGGTTGGGCTGCCTGATGTGCGCGGCCGCGAGGAGATTCTTGCCGTTCACGTAAAGAAAGTCCCTGTTTCCGAAGACACGAACCTGAACGTTTTGGCTCGTGGAACACCAGGCTTCAGCGGCGCCGATCTGGCCAACATGGTCAACGAGGCCGCCCTGAACGCCGCGCGCATGAACCGCAAGCAAGTGGTCATGTACGACTTCGAGCTGGCCAAGGACAAGGTGCTGATGGGCGCCGAACGCAAGTCCATGCTGCTCACGGACGAGGAAAAGCGGGTCACAGCCTACCACGAAGCCGGCCACGCGCTGGTGTCGATCATTCACCCGCACTCCGACCCGATTCACAAGGTCACCATCATTCCCCGCGGCATGGCTCTGGGCGTCACCATCTTTTTACCTGGCGACCGGCACAATTACACGCGGGAATACCTGGAAGCCAATCTGGCCATCGCCTATGGCGGACGGGTGTCCGAGGAGATATTCCTCAACCAGATGTCCACCGGCGCGGGCAGTGATATCGAGAGCGCCACGGACATGGCCCGGCGCATGGTCTGCGAGTACGGCATGAGCCGCCTCGGCCCCCTGACCTTCGGCAAGAAAGAGGAGCAAATATTCCTGGGACGCGAAATCGCGCAGCATCGCGACTTCTCAGAAGAAACGGCCCGGCAAATCGATCTGGAAGTGCGCCGCCTGATTGATGAGGCTTACCAGTCCGCGCATGCGATTGTGGAATCCCATGCGGCGGTCATGCACCGGATTGCGGCAGCCCTTCTGGAGCGCGAAACCATCGACGCCGAAGAGGTGCAGATGCTCATCGACGGCAAGGAACTGCCTCCTGTTCGCTCGAATCTGGCCTCGCCCAGCGATACCGGCAGCGGCGACGTGCAGAAGGTGCTCAAGCCGGATACCCACGGCGGCCCGAACTATCCCGAAGGTTCGCCTTCCCCGGCTTAAATCCGTTAGTCCTTGCACAGGCAAAAAAATAACGGGCCACTCCCACAAGAGTGGCCCGTTATTTTTGCGAAAGAGACTACGGTACAAATTGGCCCATCGGCATGTTTTCAGCCTTCCGATCCGAGGCCGTCCAACAAAATGCGCAGCACAGGCCATCGGGACTTCATCGAACGGGGGTGGAGAGGATACTCTAAGAGGGTAGCAAATCAAAGATGCGGCGGCGACTCAAAGTGGCTAGAGCCCAAGAGCGCCCAATAGACACACCAGGCATTGAGGAGAGTCCCAAATTGAAGAAGTTGCTGCTTTCGATTCTGGCCATGGTTCCGGCCTTGTTTATGCCCCTGGCGGCCACCAGCCAGATTGCCCCAGATCGCCCCGCGCGCGCACCGCAGACTGAACCCACTACCAAGTATGAAGTCTTTGCTGGCTATGGCTATACCGCCATCAATCAGGTGAACCAGTCGCGCTACGGCTTGCAGGGCGTGAACGTGTCGGTGACCCGCGACTGGGGAAGATTTTTCGGCGTCACCGCCGACGGAGCGTATTACAAATATCCCCTCGCCGGTTGCAATTCATCCAAGGTCGGCGTAACGGATGGCAACTGCAACCCTGGCGATCCGTCGGTGGATACGGTGCTGTTTGGCCCAGTTCTGCATGCCAATTTGTTCGGGCACGTGGACGGCTTTGTTCATGTACTGCTGGGCGGAGAGCACACGGGCGGCGAAAGCATGACCCCGAAGGTTTCCTTTGCGGGCGGAGTGGGCGGAGGTCTGGACTATAAACTGACCAGACGCTTTGCCGTGCGCGCCTCGGGCGACACCATCGCCAGCTCGTTTTCCCTGCGCGATAACTCTCCCGAGCTGGGATACTCGCCGCATCGGCGCCGGAGCGCGCGCGCTTCGTTTGGCATTGTTTACAGGTTCTAAAGCATTTTTACGGTTTCTGTAGGTCTAATTCGTGGTTTCCCACCCATTTCACAAAGAACGTGAAATGGGTGGGGCACGGAGCATCCATCCATCATCCGTGAAAAAGCTACAAGGCCGCAAAAAGCGGGGTCGAACCTCCGCTTTTTTTGAAGAGCTTGCCCGCTAGGGCATTCTCGACTTCAGCTTGATCAGTTCCCCATCCACAGCGAAAGTGCCGTATCCGCGGTGGTGGATTGTCTTGGGATTTTTCTGCGCCGGGTCGGACCAGGCCTTGAGGACTTCCAGAACAAAGAGATTGAACTTGTTGACCAGATGGGTGTCGACCACACGGCATTCAAGATTGGCAAAGCACTCGGCCACCAGCGGCGGCGCGACGCACTCGGCCTGCACCGGCGTCAGGCCGAAGCGCTCGAATTTGTCCACATCCCGGCCCGAGCAGTTGCCGATGCCCACAACTTTCGGCGCCAGTTCCAGAGCCGGAATGGCGATGACACACTCCTTCGTCGCCTTCAATGCGGCAAAGCTGTAATCGGCGTTGCTGACAATACAGGCAATCCGCGGCGGCTCAAACTCCACCATCATGTGCCAGGACATGGCCATCACGTTGGCACGGCCCTTCCGCGCCGTGGTGAGCAGAACGACAGGTCCCGGTTCGAGCAACTGGTAGACCTTTGCAAGCGGCAAATTCTTCATTGCACTGGAACCTCCCATTGACCTGATTTGGCAGAACGGAAGACGGCCTCGATAACAGCCATGTTTTTGATGGCGTCTTCAATGGGGACAGGCACTTCGGCGCCTTCCAGAACGGCTCTCGAAAAAGCATCTCCCTGAAGGGTGTACTGATCGCAGGCGGGAAAGGTCTCGGTGGCAATGCCGCTGCCGGAGAGCTCGCCTGTGGAATCAAGGAAAAGACGGGCGGGGCGGTCGGGAAGCGCGTTGAAGGGAATCTCCAGTTCGACGCGTCCCTTTGTGCCGAGGAAGTGAAGGCGCTGGCAAGGAATCGTCTGCGTGCCGCAGGTAAAGATGGCCTGGCCGTCGGGAAAGTCGAGAATCGCCGAGGTGAGCCGGTCGATGCCCATCTGGGGATCGCGGCCGATGGCTGCAACGACACGAGTGGGTTCCTGCTGGAAGGCGTAGCGCGAGGTGTGAACGAGATAACAGCCGATGTCCATGAGGCCACCGCCGCCCATCTCGACCTGATTGCGAATGTTGGCTGGGGCTACGTTAAAGTAGCTGTAGAAGCCAACGATGGAACGTAGTTGACCGATGCGGCCTTCGGCCAGCAACTCGCGAAGGCGAAGCCACTGGGGATGGCAGTTGACCATGAAGGCTTCGCCGATTTTGACTCCGGTGCGGGCGCGAACGGCAAGAAGCGTTTTGGCCTCGGCAACGGTGAGGCTGAGGGGCTTTTCGCAAAGGACGTGCTTGCCGGCTTCGGCGGCCTTGATGGTCCAGGGGACGTGCAGGTGATTGGGCAGAGGAATGTAGACGGCGTCGATCGCGGGATCGGCGAGAAGTTCCTCGTAGGAACCATAGGCCGTGGGAATGCCCTGCGCGGCTGCCGCCTGCTGAGCCTTGGCCAGATCACGGGAGGCAATGGCTGCAACCGTGGTGAACTGGCCCCGCTGCAGTGCGGGAATGACGTGCCGGAGGCCGATATTGGCGGTGCTGAGAACTCCCCAGCGGAGTTTGTTGTTCATGGCCATCATGATAAACGCGAACTCCGCTCAAGGATAGGCAGAACTGAGCAGAGTTAAACTTCAGACGCGCGGACCGGCAACTCTTGTTTTGCCGTGGAGTCATCGTCTACCAGCGCTACCCGCCCACTCATCACCGTAGTACTGCGATAAACGGACTTCCAACCATTCTATGCAAAATGGATGTAATGCATTTTAAATGATGGTTTTAAGCGAGTCTATGCTGAAATACTTATCCTGTACTGCCAACGGTTGTTTTGCTGCAAATGGCTGATGGAAATGGAGATTACTGGTCTATACAGGCTTACAGGGCGAATTTCCGGTTTTTTCCGGGGAGGGCCTGATGGCCGGGGTTGCGGGCGTGGCCGAAGCGGCGGCGCGGGCGGCAGCCAAGCCAAATTGAGGCCGGCCGCCGGGGTGGAGCGCGGCCTTCACGGCTTCGGGCAGGGCCAGAAGCAGAAACCTCACCATATCGGTTACGGTGGTGTCGTATTCGGCGGCAATCCTGCGCGTCTGGCGGTAGATCTCGGGATCGACGGCGACGGTGATGTTTCTAACGGTTCTCATGGTCCGGCTCTCCATGGATGCTCAAGAATTTCGCTCTATTGGCAGTGTGCTTCCCAGGTGGGTAATTTTCCGCAAAATGGGCTTTGGGGGTAGCCGGTCCGAAAAGAGAGGGCGGGGCAGTCGGCTTCGGTCTGAGGTTCGTTGTCTCCCCGGTCCCCAAAAGCGAGGGACCGGGGGCACCCCCATCTTTGTTGGTGATTGAGATGGGAGCCACCCGTCCACTTGCCCAACTGCTTATGCAGCTTCTTCCAGCAGACCGGCTACGGCTTTGGGGTTGCGGGCGATGACGGTCAGATACGCCCGCGCAGGGGCGTCGGGGAGCTTGCGGCGCTGTTCCCAGTCACGCAACGTGCCGATGGGGATGCGATAGACCGCCGCAAAGGCTTCCTGGGTCAGGCCGAGGCGCTCGCGGAGCTTCTTCACATTGGGTACGTGAATCAGGCCCTGCTTGGCCATCTCCTCGTCCGTGCCGAGAGGAAGCGGCTGCGCATCCGGGTCTGAGAGCGCAGCCGCATGAATTTCTTCTTCGGTCAGCACGACAACCGCATCCCAATCCGTCGCGGTCGCTATCGGCGGATCGCCGGGATTATGTTCGACTGAAACCATATTTTTTGATTTCATGCTCCTCTGCCCTTCTCACGGAAATAATCCGAATGCAGTCCTCATTCCGTACAGTTGAAACCACATAAAGAACCTGTCTCAGGCCCATGCTCAGCGAGACGATGCGCTCTTCGCCGTAATCGAAGCGGTTGTCGATCCAGTCGTCCCGCTCCGGGTCTTCAAGGGCGGGAATGCCATCGGCGAGAGACAAACCATGCTTGCGCCGGTTGAGGACATCTTTCGTAGGGTCCCAGACGTAGCACATGAGAGGATGGTACGGCTACGCCGTAGTCTTGTCAACTGGAAAAATTGCTCCGTTGGGCTGTTGGGGTTCGTCGATTCCCAGGTCCCAAAAGCGGGACCTGGGGCACCCGGCGGCGGAAACGGACTGGCGGCTAGAATCTAGGGTGTGTTGACGTTCAGACGGGAAGACGCGATAGATTTGATTCATGAGTTTGAATCGAAAGGTATTGACGGATAGTCAGTGGAAGGCGATCGAACCGTATTGCCTCGGGAAAGCCGGTGATCCGGGACAAACCGGTGGCGATGCTCGCTTGTTTCTGGAAGGAGTTTTGTGGATTGTACGAACCGGATCTCCGTGGCGGGACCTTCCGGCGCAATTCGGCCAGTGGAATTCGGTTTTCAAGCGGTTTCGACGCTGGGTGAAGCGCGGTGCCTTTGAGCGTATTTTCAAAGCGCTCTCTGAGGATGCCGATTTTGAATACGTGATGGTGGATGGAACGATGGTTCGCGTTCATCGCCACGGACAAGGAGCAAAAGGGGGACCAAAAATCAGGCCATAGGGAAGAGCCGAGGCGGTCTGACAACAAAGATATTGGCGCTGGTCGATGCGCTTGGCAATCTCGTGAGCTTTCGCCTTATGCCCGGACAACGCGGGGAAACCACGGGAGTTGCCGCGTTGATCGAAGGGCTCAAATTCGGCGCGTTTCTGGGGGATAAAGCTTACGACGCCGATTGGTTGCGCGAAGAGTTGCAACAGCGTAGCAGTGAAGCGGTGATTCCGGCAAGAGCCAAACGGCGCAACCCGGCAAGCTACGATGCCGAGAAATATAAATGGCGACATCTGGTCGAGAATTTCTTTCAAAAGCTCAAAGAGTTCAAGGGCATCGCCATGAGAGCCTGTAAAACAGACCTGAGCTTCGCCGCCATGATCTATCTCGCTGCTACCGTGATCAGAACACGATAAACATCAACACGCCCTAGGTAGTCATGACCGAATTTACGCATCCGCAATTGCACACGGAATGCTCATTGCTGGACAGGATTTGCGGCGTGGCCGGGACGATGGCACGGCAGTGAGAGCGGTTCAGGCCGCGTTGAAGATCTCTACCTCGCGTTCGATGGTCTTCTTCAATTCCAAGCGCGCTTTAGAGAGATCGTGCATCTGCTGAAGGTTCAGCCAGAATTCGGGACTGTTGCCGAAGAAGCGAGCCAGACGCAGGGCCGTATCGGGCGTGATGGCACGCTTGCCGTTGACGATCTCTCCTATGCGCGTGGCGGGGACTCGGATCTTGAGCGCCAGAGCGTTTTGCGAGAGGCCTAGCGGGATAAGGAACTCCTGGCGTAACATTTCGCCTGGATGCGTCGTAACGCGCTGAAGATTCCATCCGGCAGCCGGTCTTTCAATGGTCATGATTGCCACTCCTTTCATGCGTCCATCTCAGCATCGAGTAAAAGTACAAGTGTCGGAAAAACATTCCTCAGGGGCTAAAGCCCCGTTGATTTTGCGACACTTACGGCACGACTAAGGTCGTGCCCTTTCAAAGCCATGGTTTCACCCCGGCTGTTAATGGTAGTCTGCAATCTCCACCTCGTAAGCTCCATCCAACTTCCACACGAAGCAGATACGATATTGATCGTTCACGCGAATGCTGTGCTGACCGGCCCGGTCTCTCTTCAAAGCCTCCAGCCGGTTTCCGGGCGGAAAGCGTAGATCGCTCAGATCGACGGCGGCTTCGAGCTGATCGAGCTTCCGGCAGGCAACTTCGCGAATCGACGCCCAGCGTTTGCAAGTCCCCGTTTCAAAGAGCTTCCTTGTTTCGCCGTCCTTGAAGCTCTGGATCATTCATTGTCAGAGTATAACGGAGCGCGTACGACGTCAAGCAGCACACGCGTTATCGCACAAATTTGTGCCGTGTTTTCCTCAAGCGACGACGTTGAAGCAAGGATTTCGGTGCAACGCACAGTCTGGCTGAAGGCTAGAATCTAGGTAGCCATGACCGAATTTACGCATCTGCATTTGCACACGGAATACTCGCTGCTGGACGGCGCCAACGAACTGAAAAAGCTGATGAAGCGGGTTGCCGCGATGGGCCAGACCTCCGTCGCGATGACCGACCACGGGAACATCTACGGGGCAGTTCACCTTTTCGACGCGGCCAAGGCGGCGGGAATCAAGCCGATTCTGGGCTGCGAACTCTACGTGTGCAAGGCGGAGGACCATCGCGTCCCGGCGCCGGGGGACCGCTACAACCACCTGATTGTGCTGGCGGAAAACGAAGAGGGCTACCGGAATTTGGTTCGGATCACCTCGGAGGCCTCGCTACACGGCTTCTATCGCAAGCCGCGCATCAGCAAAAACTTTCTGTCGCAACACACCAAGGGGCTGATCTGCATGTCGGCGTGCCTGGCGGGCGAGGTGGCCGAGAACCTGATGGCGGACAAGTACGACGCGGCCAAGGCAACAGCCTTGCAGTATCAGGAGATGTTCGGCAAGGGCAATTATTATCTCGAAATTCAGGATCAGGGCCTCGCGCAGGAACGGAAGATCAACAACGACCTGTTCCGGCTGGAGAGTGAACTGGGAATTCCGATGGTGGCGGCCAACGACGCGCACTATCTGGGCGCGGAGGACTCGCGCGCGCACGACGTGATGTTGTGCATCCAGACAGGCGCGAAGATTCACGACGCCGAGCGCTTCCGCTTCGACTCCGACCAATTCTATGTGAAGAGCGGCGATGAGATGGCGCGGCTGTTTCCGGACAACCCAAGCGTGCTGTCGCGGACGATGGAGATTGCCGAGCGCTGCAACTTCAAACTGCACAAGGTGGAGAGCCCGTGGCCGAAGTTCGCCGTGCCCGAGGGAGACACGATTGACAGCTACTTCGAGAAGATCTGCCGCGAGGGCTACAAAAAGCGCATGGCGACGGCAGTCAAGTACCTGGAGGACAAGGGACAACTGCGAACGCCGATCGCGGAGTATCAGGCGCGGCTGGAGTACGAGATCGGCATCATCAAGCAGATGAAGTACTCGGGCTATTTCCTGATTGTGTGGGACTACATCAAATACGCGAAGGACCACGGGATTCCGGTGGGGCCGGGGCGTGGATCGGGCGCTGGATCGCTGGTGGCCTACTCGATGGAAATCACCAATATCGACCCAATGCAGAACGCGCTGCTGTTCGAACGATTCTTGAACCCGGAGCGCGTGTCGATGCCCGATATCGACGTGGACTTCTGCCAGAACCGGCGGAGCGAGGTGATCGAGTACGTGACGCGCAAATATGGGCGCGATCAGGTGGCGCAGATCATCACCTTCAACAGCATGGCGGCCAAGGGCTCGATCAAGGATTGCGGACGAGCGATGGACCAGCCGTACGGCGAGGTGGACCGCGTTGCCAAGCTGATTCCGGCGACGGTGGGAATGACCATCGACCAGGCGCTGGAGGATGTGCCGGAGCTGAAAAAAGCCTATGACAGCGAAGATCAGGTGCGGGAGCTGATCGACACGGCCAAGAAGCTGGAGGGGCTGACGCGCGGGCAGGGCGTGCATGCCTGCGCGGTGGTGATTGCGCCGCGTCCGCTGACCGAACTGGTGCCGGTGGTCAAGAGCAAGAACGACGAAATTGTGACGGCCTACGACATGAAGTCGGTCGAAAAAATGGGCCTGTTGAAGATGGACTTTCTGGGGCTGGCCACGCTGACGGTGATTGATGATTGCCTGAAGCTGATCGAGAAGAACCGGGGAGAAAAAGTAGACATCGAGACGATTCCGCTGGACGATCAGGAGACCTACGTAAAGGTTTTTCAGAATGCGCTGACCTCGGGCGTTTTTCAGTTTGAATCGAACGGAATGCGGGACATGCTGCGGCGGTACAAGCCGGACAAGCTGGAGGATTTGACCGCATTGACGGCGCTGTTCCGGCCGGGGCCAATCCAGGGCGGAATGACGGACGACTTCATCGAGCGCAAGTGGGGACGGCGCAAGGTCGAGTACATGCTGCCCGAGATGGAGAAGGTGCTGAAGGAGACGCTGGGCGTCGTCGTCTACCAGGAACAGGTGATGCAACTGGCCAACGTGCTGGCCAGCTACTCGCTGGGCGAAGCCGACTTGCTGCGCCGAGCGATGGGCAAGAAGAAACCAGAGGAGATGGCCAAGCAGCGGGACCGCTTCATGAGCGGCGCGGCGGCGTTGGGGCATCCGAAGCAGATCGCCGGAGAAGTTTTCGACCAGATGGAGAAGTTCGCCGGATACGGCTTCAATAAGTCGCACTCGGCGGCCTATGGGCTGGTGAGCTATCAGACGGCCTATTTGAAGACGCATTATTCGGTGGAGTTCATGGCGGCGCTGCTGACTTCGGAAACTTCGAAGCCGGAGAACGTGGTGAAGTATATTGCCGAGTGCAAGGAGATGGGCATCAGCGTGGAGCCGCCCGACGTGCAGGTTTCAGGCG
>Ga0255356_1000333_pt1 | contig 32420 bp, 27 predicted proteins | sample HBST100metaG_FD_189944 | JGI IMG/M metagenome (GOLD analysis project Ga0255356, IMG submission 189944) | Peat soil microbial communities from Stordalen Mire, Sweden - H.B.S.T100 | ecosystem: Environmental > Terrestrial > Soil > Wetlands > Peat | place: Sweden: Norrbotten County, Stordalen Mire...
CTTTGTCGATGGACTCCCGAAGTTCGGTTTCCCTTCCCCCGGCCATCCAAGCTACAGGGCTGCTGACTTTTGCCCTGGCGGGTTTCACCCCCCCGCTGAATACTCCTGCCTTTCTCTGGACATACGGATCACCCGCCCACTATTGATCCGGCCCGAAAGCACTTAGCATCGGGTGCCCCATCCTTGCGCTTTGCCGGGGTTCCCACGGATAGGTCTTCGTCCGTGGGGTGGTCAGGCACAAGAGTGGGAAGCAATCACACTATTTGAGGGACGGATCAATAGTCACTGTTCACTATTTCCCAGCACGCTCGCCCAAAGCCGCTCCTCCGCCAGTTCATCCAGCGTCTTTCCTCTCACCGGCACAATCCCATACACCACCTTGCAGCCCATTGCCTGCGCCATACGCGACATCGACCTCAAGGTGATCGTGTTCCTCAGCTCCCTTGCCTCAAATCGAACACCACCGAACGGCACACCTCCATCTTCTCCGCGATCTCCGCCACCGGAACACGCAGCGCCTGCCGCACCGCCCGCAGCAGTTGATTGGTCGGATTCTTCGCCATTCCTGCGCGCCGGTAAGGCTGCATCTCCACATCCAGTCTCTTCCGTGCCAATTTCCGCTCCCTCTCCCGCATCGTTCATCCCCCCTGACAACTGGTCACTGATCACTGTCCTAACGGTAGCCAAAACGACCCTAATTGCATGCAAAAACAGGCAAAATCGGCTCACAATCACCCATTTTTGAGCTGTTTTTGAATGTTTTGGTCCAGCCCAGCATGGACGTTGGCGCAAAATCTCTGCGCTCAAACATCTACATTCTTCAAGAACAGGCCTTCTTTCCCCATTCCGTAGCGTTTTAGCCCGACGGAATTCCCTCTTTTGACGGTCTATACGCGTAGCGAAAAACACTGTTCCCTAGTTTCTGGCCCCCGTCCCCTACCCACAGCCCTTTGCTCTACACTCAACGAGATAGTGATTTCTCCCAGAGGTGCAATGCCGTTGAGAATGTTCCATCTCCCCGTTCTGGCCGTTTCCGCGCTGCTGCCGCTCGTCTTCGCCCCGATGCTGCGGGCGCAAGCGCCCGTCAACCCTCCCGCGGCCCCAGCTTCAGTTGAGGCAAACCGCAAGGCGCTCAACGTGATCTTTGAGGACTACTGGCAAGACAACCTCAAGCACAACCCGGAGTTTGCCTCTTCGCTGGGCGACAAGCGTTATAACGACCAGATTTCCGACTACTCCGTGAAGGCCGTGAACGACGGACTGGCCCGCGAGCAGAACTTTCTGCTGCGGCTGGCCGCCATCGATCCGGCCGGGTTCACCAACCAGGAGAAGACCAGCCGCGATCTGCTGCTGCGCCAGTTTGCCGAGGACCAGGAGGCCGCGGAGTTCAAGGAGTGGGAGATGCCCTTGAACCAGATGGGCGGCATCCACACCACCTATCCGCAGCTGGTGGCCCAGCTCAGCTTTACCACGGTAAAGGACTACGACGACTGGATCGCCCGCCTGCACGCCATTCCCAAGGCATTCGACCAGGTGACCGCCAATATGTCCATTGGCATCGACGACGGTCGCGTGCCGCCGAAGTATCTGCTGGAAAAAGCTCTGGAACGGGTCAAGAGCATGGCCGGCCAAAAGCCTGAGGACTCGCCGCTGGCGCTGCCGCTCAAGAGCTTTCCCGCCGCCATCAAGCCCGCCGAGCAGGAGCGCATCAAGGCCGAAATGCTCGGCGTCATCGGCAAGGAAGTTCTGCCGGCCTATCTGCGCTTTGCGCGCTTCCTTGAGGTGAGCTATGTTCCCGCCGGCCGCAAGCAGCCGGGCATCAATTCCCTGCCCGATGGGGCAAAGTTTTACGCATTTCTGATCCGCCGCACCACCACCACCAACCTGACCGCCGAGCAGATTCACCAGATCGGCCTCGACCAGGTGAAGCGCGACGAGGCCGAGATGCTGGCCATTGCGCAAAAGCTCGGTTTTGCTGACCTGAAGAGCTTCCGCGCCAGCCTCAAAACCAATCCCAAGCTCAAGCCCGCCTCGGCTGAGGCGCTGCTCGACGCATATCGCGGCTACCTGAAGCCGATGCAGGCCCGGCTGCCTTCCCTCTTCGGACGCCTGCCCAAAGCGCCCTTTGAAGTGGCCCCTGTTCCCGACTTTCTTGAGAAGACCTCAGCACCCGCCTATTACGAGGCCGGCACACCCGACGGCAGCCGTCCGGGCCGCCTGTTCATCAACACCTACAACGCCACCGACCGCAACCTCTTTCAAGTGGAGGATGTGGCCTACCACGAGGGCCTTCCCGGCCACCATTTGCAAATCTCCATCGCCCAGGAACTCGACGACGTTCCCACCTTCCGCAAATTCGGCGGCTACACGGCCTATACCGAGGGCTGGGGACTCTACGCCGAGCGGCTGGGCAAGGACGTGGGCTTCTACCAGGATCCCTACTCCGACTACGGCCGTCTGGACGGCGATATCTGGCGCGCCATCCGGCTCGTTGTCGATACCGGCGTCCACTCCCAGCACTGGACACGCGAGCAGATGGTGCAGTATTTCCATGACCACTCCACCATCGACGAAACCAGCATCCAGGCCGAGGTGGACCGCTATATCGCGTGGCCCAGCCAGGCCTTGGCCTACAAGATCGGCCAGCTCAAAATCCTGGAGTTGCGCGACCGGGCAAAAGCGGCTCTCGGCGACAAGTTTGACCTGCGCGCCTTCCACGACCAGGTTCTCGACTCCGGCGCCCTGCCGCTGGACGTGCTGAGCGACCGGATCGATGGATGGATCGCGAGCCAGAAGGCGGCCCTTCCGCAATAGCCCGCGCCAAAAAAATAGGCTGCATCCTGAGCAAAGAGAACCAGGCTGTCATCCTGAGCGAAGAAAAACATGCTGTCATCCTGAGCGAAGATTGGCGCGCTTTTTGCGCCAAACGCAGTCGAAGGACCTGCGTTTTCGTCGCTGATTTCTTCAAAGAACTTCTAACTCGGGACACTAGGCTGTTTTGGCTGCGTTTGGACGTAGGGAACGTAGATCGGGAACCAGGGATCAGAGCAGCGGCGCGGACCACGTAGATCTCTTCACCTTCAGATAATTCGCGTCGAGTTCCGGCTGAAGCAGGCAGAGAGCGGCCAGCCGCCGTGCCATCGACTGCACCTCTTCGGCTTCGGCCAAAGTCATCGGACGTTTCAGAAAACTGTACTCCCGGTAACTGAGCCATTTCTTCATCACCTGATAGCCGCCGATGTAGACCTCCCAAACCCTCTCCGGCACATTCGTCCAGGCGCAGAGGCCGTTCAGATACACGTCCACCACCGTGCTACCCAGGCGCGCCAGCCCCTCATCCTGCGCAATGCCCAGCGCCGCCAGCCCAGTTGTCAGTTCGGAGAGTTCCTTCGCTGTCCGCTCACGGCTTACCAGCCTGCCGTGACTCGCAAGTCTTCGTCTGCTGCCTGTGCAATCAGAGTTGCTACAAGGCACCTACTCGACAGGGTACGGCCCGAGAAACCGCTCGCCGTTAAAGTGAATCAAGTGCGAAGGCGCATCGGCAACCCACACTTCGGTCTCCCATGCAATCTCGCCAAGATAGTGGCCCATGATTGTACGGTTCGGGAACGCAGTCACATACACAAGGCCACTCTTCGAACCAGCGAACAACTTGGATAGTTCGGCATGGCGCTTGCCGTCTACCGGCCCATGACTGGTGACAGACTCCACAAGCAATAACCAGTTTTTCTCTGTGTAATGCAGAACCACATCGGGCATCTTCCCGTGTGCATCGACTTCAACGCCCAAATCTGTAAGCAACACATTGTCGAAATATCCCCACTTCTCGCCAGTGTCACCGGCATAGACCAACACGCTGCCCGGTGCGAAGCGCGGAGCAAAGTCTTCAATGATGGCGCGAATCAACTCGCTATGCTCGCCGGGGCTAAGAGCAATCGTTTTGCCTGGAGCAATCACGACGGGAATCAAGTTGTGTTGGCGCTCCTTGGCGTAGCGTGAGATCAGTGTTTGGTGTTCAGCCAAATAGGTCGCGAGCTTGCTGGTCCACTTCTTCGTCCCGAAACTGCGAATCAGGTTCAGTGTCGCAGGTTCGATCTGATACACGGCCTTCGGACTGTTCACAGAGCGGTCAGGCTTGTCGGGGTTGTACAACACGAGTCCAGCGGCAACGAACTGGTGCATCGTCTGGCGGCGAAATGTCTCACGAGTGTTCGGCGCGTACTTCTTCTCGTAATGTTCATGCGCCCAGTCCATGACAGGCGTGATGCCGACAAGCGGGGACTCTGTTTCAGACCACTTCTTGTTAGGCGTAAGGTTCAACAGTGCAAGAAGACTCACGGCTGACCGCTCGTTCTGCTGTGCCCGTGGCAGGCCAAGAGCCTTGATGATTTTCAGGGCTTCATCTATATGGATATGCGTCATGCCGTCAGTCTGCCAAGCCTTTCGTCGATCATCTGCTGCGTAAGCTCTCCACTCTTCACTGCCCATTTGCCGAGTTCAATCAATGCCGGGCGGCTCGGATACTTCATAGTCTTCAGGTCTGTGGCATTCACTTGAGTGTGCCCGTTAAAGCGCCGAAACGCCTTGTCCACGACCGTGGCATTGAGAAACACAGCGAGTCCGTTCGCAAGAGACTCTGAAAGGCCGCGCTTATTCTCATGGAACACGTTCAAATGATTCTCAAAACCAAGCACCTGAGCGCCGCCGAAGACGGCGGGATCAACCGCGCTTGCCATGATCCTGCGCTTCTCTTCTTTCGATGAGAACCGGCGTACTACGCAATAGTGACCATTCGGGAACAGCCACTTCTCTGTGTTGTCGTTTCTCTGGATAGCGTTCGGTTTCTTCGCACCGGCAATCGGCCACTCTGTGTGGTTGATACTAAAGTGACTCGGATAGAGCAGCGGCACCGTGCCGGGTGCTGGCATATCGGAGAGATAACCTTTGAGGCGAAAATCGACGACAGGTCCGGTCGATACGTTTACGCCGATGTCGGCCAGCGAATATCGAATTGCGGACGGCGTATCGATGGCCGTGGTGTTCTCATCTGGCGACGTGGGAACGTGAATGAAGCCCTCTGCGTCGTCAGGAAACACAATACGATTGAACGGGTACACATGAGTTTCAAAGTCGCTCAGGCTGTCGTCCGTCGATGTGGTGATCGTAACCGGGCCTTGAACGCCGCCGCGCTCCAGTCGAATGATAATGTTCTCTTGCAGCACGTCGTCGTCCTTGAACGCCGTGGAGCGTGACTCAAACAGATGAATGTCTCGAAGCGCGGCTCGCTGCAAGATGAACTCTCTGAACGGGCGATAGTACGGCCCGTTGCAAAAGCTGCGCGGAATAATCGCCACGATCTGCCCTTCATGTGCAGCTTGCAGGACGGCGAGCGCAACGAACGCCGAATACAGATTCACGGTCTCAATGCCAAGGGCGCGGAGTTCATGACGATGCGACGAATGGCTGTTGATCTTCTTGTACGGCGGATTCAGAATCGCGTGTGTGTAGTCGGTGGCAGTGTGAAAGAGCAACTGGTTCGATGAAGAGATGAAGTCCTCAGCCGAGACGTGAACCGTCGCGCCGTCATAAGCTGCTAGGTGTTCGGCGAGGTAGCCCCGGAGCCTGTCGTCAATCTCATAGGCGAAGGCTTGCACCTCTTGGAACTGAAAGCCTCCATCGACCCAACGGTCAAGAAAGGCGCACGACAACGCGCCTAGACCTGCGCCAGCATCCAGCAGTCGGCACGTCTTCAGGTCACTGGCCGGGAACAACGATGCCATGAACCGGGCAATGTTGGATGGTGTCATGAACTGGCCGAGTTCCGATTTGCGCCCCTTGGCAAGTCTAGGGGAGACTTGTCGGCGTACACTGTCGGCGAATTCAAGTTGCTGAAGCATAACTGTCATTGTAGCCACTGAAAGCTCTGGACGACAGGTCGAGATCGTTGCCACTGCGGGCGTGGTACCATTTTTCTACCGTGTCCCGAACTGGTTCTCTGTGCCCGTGGGCCGGTTGCGCCGACTTCGCCATCAAGATTGTCCAGGTGCCGCTGCTCCCATCGCAGGGGTTTGCAGATTATTCCCCGCCTCCTGCTATGCTGAAACCGGATTGGCCCTATCCCAAGGGACGAATCAGCAGGCGATTTGGGGTACACCCCCACCCCCCCACTGTAAATCACGCTTTTTCAGTTCTGAATTTTCTGTAACTCATTTAGAATGAACGACTTAATTTTTATTTCTATTAATTTATCAGTAACCATCACCGCCTGTTTTTTGCCCTTTTCGGGCCAAGAAACCCCTGAAACCGCGCCAAATTCCTCAAATTCCAGCAGGTGGCCGATGCGAGTATCCTTGTAAGCAGCACCATCACACTCATACGAGACAAGGAAACAGAATCATGGCGGAGATAGCCGTTGAGGCCACCGAAGTACCCGCGCAGTTGCCCCACGTTCGCGTCGCCGTTCTGGGCGCCGGAAAGATGGGCGGCATTCTGCTGCAAGCCTTTCTGAAGCAGAACCTCTTTGCTCCCGATCAGATTCACGCCACCGTGGGCCACGCCGAGCGGGCGCTGGCGCTCAGCACGCAGTGGGGCGTTGACGTAAGCACCAACAACCTTGAAGCGGTCAGCCAGGCCGACCTGATTCTGCTGGGCGTGAAGCCCTTCCAGGTTCCCGGCATCATAAAGGAAATTCGGCCTGCCCTCACCAAGGACAAGACCATCATCTCGTTCGCGGCTTCGGTGAAAACTCGATCCATTGAGGAAGCGGCGGGCCTGGAAATGGCCGTGATCCGCGCCATGCCCAACACTCCCTCGGCGTTGGGAGCCGGCGCTGCCGCTCTCTGCCGCGGACGCTTCGTCTCTGCCACCCAGATGGAATTGGCTCAGCGCATCTTTGAGACCGTGGGCCGCACGGTGACCGTGGACGAAAAGCACATGGACGCCGTCACCGGCCTCTCGGGCTCCGGGCCGGCCTACATCTACATCATCATCGAGGCCCTGGCCGAGGCCGGCGTAAAGGTGGGCCTGTCCCGCGACATCGCGACCCAGTTGGCCGCACAAACCGCCTTCGGCGCCGCCAAGATGGTGCTCGAAACCGGCTATCATCCCGCTTTGCTCAAGGACGCCGTAACCACACCCGCCGGCTGCACCATCGACGGCATTCTGGAACTGGAAGAAGGCGGCCTGCGCGTCACCCTCATCAAAGCCGTGATGCGCGCCACCGAACGAGCCAAGCAACTGGCCGCGGGGTGAGCAACTTTGTATCCCAGGTCTCAAATGCGAGACCTGGGGCACCCGGCCACATGACAGTGTCCCTGAGCGCCAACTCCCCGAACTCCGCTCACAGAAGAGTTCCAGCTTTGCTGGAACTGCTCGCTAACTCGCTGACCCGCTGATTTACTGGTTCACTATTTTGCCAATTCAACGCCCAACCTGGCTGCCTTCTTACCTGCCGGAACTGCAAGGCCTGCGCGGCCTGGCGATTCTGGGCGTGGTTCTCTATCACTGCAATCCGCGGCTGGTGGGCACATGGATTCACTACGCATCCTTGTGGGGATGGTCAGGGGTAATCCTCTTTTTCGCTCTCAGCGGGTTTCTGATTACCTGCAACCTGCTTGAGACGCGGGACAAGCCGCATTACTTCCACAACTTCCATGCGCGCAGAGCCTTGCGAGTCTGGCCGGTCTACGCTCTGGTGCTGGTGGTGGTCTACCTGGAGGCGCCGTGGTTCATCGGCCCTTCCATCTGGGACGCGGTGAAGGCCGCGCCCTGGCTGGCCTACATCTTCTTTGTACAGAACCTGTTTCACCTCGCCCTGCCGCCGGCCATCGGTCCCACCTGGGCGCTGGCCATCGAGGAGCAGTATTACTTCTTCTGGGCTCCGCTGGTCCGCTTTCTGCGCCGGCCCTGGATGCTAAGCACTGTCCTGTGCTCGGCGCTGCTTGCGTCGCCTTTGCTGCGCCACTCCAATCTGCACTGGCTCAACCCCACCCACACGCTGATTCACCTCGATGGCATCGCCCTGGGCAGCCTGCTGGCGCTGGCGCTGTACACGTTCCCCCTCAGCCGCCGCATTTGGCTTTGGATCGGCCTCGGCAGCTTTGTGGCGGGCATTGCCGCCGCCGCAACCGTTGCCGGAGGCACCGCCTTTCTGGATTCCGCACTCGCCGTCGGGTTTGCCGGAGCGGTGCTGGCCTTGATCGCCTCAACCGGCGCACGCAACCCGCTGAGTGCCATGCTGCGCCGCGGCCCCCTGGCCTTCTATGGCCGCATCAGTTACGGCCTCTACATGATCCACATCGCGGTCTTCATCTTCTTCGGTTGGTTCGACGTGCGCATGGACCGCTACGGAACGGCCGGCAACCTGGCCGTCGTGGCTTTCCGGCTGGCCGCCTCCACAGCGCTGGCCACCGCGCTCTGGTACGGCTTCGAGTCGCGCATCCTCAAGCTCAAGCGCTACTTTTCGGCAGCGCAATCGGTAGGAGCAAAAGAGGCTGTGCAAACTCAGGTTCCAGCGGCAAAGTAACTTACCGTGGCCAGCGTCCATAAATGACGAAGACGGCCAAAAGAAACAGCGACACATTGGGCGCGGCCGACTCTTCGCGGCGCAGGTGATAGACTCCGGCAGCGATCATCACCAAAGCAAGACCGCCGGCAGCCAGCCGGACAAGCAGATGCGCGGGAAGCAGCGCGGCCGGCGTTAGAACGCCCAGCGCACCCGCAATCTCCGCCAGGCCGAGCAATGCGGCCTGCCCGCGCGACATGCCGATTTGCCCGCCCTTCGATCGGCCCTCCAATGTTTTCACTAGCCTTTCAAAGGCAAACAGCTTGGTGACTCCCGTAAACAAAAACACGCCCGCCAGCAGAATCTGGGCAATCCAAAGTAGGCCGTTCATCGCTCCACCCGCTTCTCTTGCTTGTTTCCCCGGCTCTTCGTTGCAAACCGCGGGAGTTTCTTCAGGAACAACAGATTGGACCCCGGAAGCGTAGCGCCTGTCAAGACCTATGCGATACATCGCCGCGGCGCATCTTGCCTGAAAATGGGAGAGCGATTTTTAGATTCCAAATGGCGAACCATCGTTCCACCAGAATGTGACTTCAATCACCACTTGCTGTAACCTGCGGCTGCTAGGCTTTATGTGTCACCGGAATGCACTCGCGAGGTGAATCATGAGCGAAGCAACAAGCAAAGGCCCTCTGAGCCCGGAGTTGCTGGCCAGGATGGACGCCTACTGGCGTGCCGCCAATTATCTTTCCGTGGGCCAAATCTACCTGAAAGACAATCCGCTGCTCGAGCGGCCGCTAACCCTGGACGACGTGAAGCCGCGTCTGCTGGGCCACTGGGGCACCACGCCGGGGCTCAACTTCCTCTATGTGCACTGGAACCGCCTGATCCGCGAGCGGAACCTGAACATGCTCTACATCATCGGCCCAGGGCACGGCGGGCCGGGGCTGGTGGCGAACACTTACCTTGAGGGTTCGTACACCGAGATTTACCCCCACATCGAGCAGAACCGGGACGGCATCAAGCGCCTCTTCCGGCAGTTCAGTTGGCCCTACGGCATCCCCAGCCACGTGGCCCCGGAGACGCCGGGCTCCATCCACGAAGGCGGCGAGCTGGGCTATTCGCTGGTTCATGCTTACGGCGCGGCCTTCGACAATCCCGACCTGATTGTGGCCTGCGTGGTGGGCGACGGCGAGGCCGAGACCGGTCCGCTGGCCACCAGTTGGCACTCCAACAAGTTTCTCAATCCCTTGACCGACGGCGCGGTGCTGCCCATCCTCCACCTGAACGGCTACAAGATTGCCAACCCCACGATTCTCGCGCGGATTCCCCATGCCGAGTTGGAGAATCTGATGCGCGGCTACGGTTATGAGCCCTTCACGCTGGAAGGCGACGACCCGGCCGTGATGCACCAGCAGGCCGCAGCGGTCTTTGACACCATGCTGGACCGCATTGCCGCTATCCAAAAATCCGCCCGCGAAGATGGTTCCACCGCTCGCCCGGCGTGGCCGATGCTCATCATGCGCACACCCAAAGGCTGGACCGGCCCCAAGTTCGTGGACGGCAAGCCGGTGGAAGGCACCTGGCGCGCCCATCAGGTTCCGCTCTCTGAGATTTTCGAGAAGCCCGAGCACCTGCGCCAGCTCGATGAGTGGATGCGCAGCTACAAGCCGGAAGAGCTGTTCGATGATAAAGGAAAGTTCCGCGAGGACTTGGCGGAAATAGCGCCCAAGGGCCGGCGACGCATGGGCATGAATGCCCACGCCAACGGCGGCCTGCTGCTGCAACCGCTCAAGGTACCCAACTTCCGCGAGTTTGCGGTCAAGATTGAAGGCCGCGGGGCGACGGACGTCGAATCCACGCGCATCCTTGGTCATTTGCTCCATGCCGTTATGGAAGCCAACCGGGAGCAGAAGAACTTCCGCGTCTTCGGCCCCGATGAGACGGCTTCAAACCGCCTCGGCGACGTGATTACCGGAACCGGCAAAGCCTGGATGGCCGAGACGCTGCCGGTGGACGAGAATCTGTCAGAAACCGGCCGCGTGATGGAAGTGCTGAGCGAGCACATGTGTCAGGGCTGGCTTGAGGGCTATCTGCTCACCGGCCGCCACGGCTTCTTCTCCTGCTATGAGGCCTTCATCCACATCATTGACTCGATGGTCAACCAGCATGCCAAGTGGCTCAAGACCACGCGCGAGATTCCCTGGCGCAAGCCCATCGCTTCGCTCAACTACCTGCTCAGTTCGCTGGTTTGGCGGCAGGATCACAACGGCTTCAGCCACCAGGATCCCGGCTTCATCGATCACCTGCTCAACAAGAAGGCCGACGTCGTTCGCATCTATCTGCCGCCCGACGCCAACACCCTGCTTTCGGTTTCCGATCACTGCCTGCGCAGCAAGCACTACATTAATTTGATAGTAGCCGGCAAGCAGCCGGCCCCTCAATGGCTCACCATCGACGAGGCGATCGCCCACTGCACCACCGGAGTCGGCGTGTGGAAATGGGCCTCGAACGACGATCCCGAAGTGGTAATGGCCTGCTGCGGAGATGTGCCCACGCTGGAGACTCTTGCCGCGGTTAGCCTGCTGCGCGCTAAAGTACCCGATCTGCGCATCCGCGTGGTCAACGTGGTGGACCTGATGGCGCTCGAACCGCAGTCCGAACATCCGCATGGACTGCCGGACGAGGAGTTCGACCGAATCTTCCCGGTCGGCACTCCGGTCGTCTTCGCCTTCCATGGCTACCCATGGCTGATTCACCGGCTCACCTACCGGCGGCATAACCACGACAACATCCACGTGCGCGGCTACAAGGAGGAGGGCACCACGACCACGCCCTTCGATATGTGCGTGCTCAACAACATCGACCGCTTCCAACTGGCGCTCGACGCCATCACGCGCGTGCCGCGGCTGGCGCCTCAGGCCGACGCGGCGCAGCAATGGTACTCCGAGGCGATCCAACGCCACCGCTTGTATGTAACCGAAAACGGCGACGACCTGCCCGAAATTCGGAACTGGCGCTGGACCGAGAGCTAACTCGCTGACAGAAGGGGTTCCGCAACCAGGAATCCCTTCGCTAACCACGCCAGCTCCGCTAACACGCGCGGAGCGCGGCTAACTCGCTGATTCTTTCAGCCCCAACTCCGAGGTGTTCTTTCATGTCGTCTTTGCCCGTATTGGTTTTGAATAGCGGTTCTTCTTCCATCAAGTTTTCAGTCTATGAAGCCGGCGACGGCGAACGCACCAAACTCCATGAGGGCGCGGTCGACGGCATCGGCACCGATCTGGGCAAGTTCTGGATCAAGGACGCGGCCGGCAACAAGCTCGTAGACGAAACTCCGGCTCTCCCCAATCGCGCCGTAGCTTTCAAGCTGGTCTCCGACGCGCTCCACTCCGGCAGCTTCCCCGCTCCGCAGGCTATCGGCCATCGCATGGTTTCCGGCGGCCCCACGGTGCAAGACAACCAGCGCATCACCCCCGAGCTGATCGACGAGATGGAAAGCTACACGGCCTTTGCGCCTCTGCATACGCCCATCGCCGTCTACATCATGCGCGAGGCGCTGCGGCTCTTCCCCGACGTGCCCAACTTCGTCATCCTCGACACCTACTTCCATCGCACCATGCCCGAAGTGGCCAAGCGCATGCCCATCCCCGAAGAGTATGCCGCGATGGGCGTCCGCCGCTACGGCGCGCACGGCATCTCCTACGAGTCGATTGTTTACCAGTTGCAGCCCCAGGTGCCAGAGAAGCTGATCGTCGCCCATCTCGGCAACGGCGCCTCCATCTCCGCCATTCTGCACGGCCAGTGCCTGGATACTTCGATGGGCCTTACCCCCACCGGCGGCATCATCAGCGGCACCCGCACCGGCGACATCGATCCCGGCGTGCTGCTGTTCATCCTGCGCAAGTTCGTGGATGCCGGCATGACCGCCGCCGAGGCCGCCGATCAGTTGGAGATCGTAGCCAGCAAGAAGGCCGGCCTGCTCGGCGTCAGCGAACTCTCCAACGATATGCGCGACCTGCGCGACGCCATCAACGCAGGCAACGCCAAGGCGCGCCTGGCCGTGGACAAGTTCAACTGGACCCTAGTCAAATGGATCGGCAGCTTTGTGGCCGAATTGGGCGGGCTGGACATGCTGGTCTTCACCGGCGGCATCGGCGAAAACGACATCGCTGCCCGCGGCGAAATCTGCTCGGCGCTGGGTGCTCTGGGCATCCTCGTCGACCCAGCCAAGAACAACGTCCGCGGCGAAGCCACCATCTCCGCTGATAACTCGCCAGTCGCAGTGCGCGTCATCCCGCCCGCCGAAGACCTGATTATTGTGAACCATGTGGTGCGGCTGCTGGGGGAGTAAGCAGCCTCCATTTACATGTGAAAAGACTGGCCCTGTTACGCAATTATGCTGTATGCCGCGGCAGGGCCTGAATTTTGAGTTGCTTGCCCAGCTTGGCAAACTCCGGGTCGGCAGTCACCAGCGTGGCTCCTGTGCGCATTGCCAGTTCCGCGGCAAAGCAATCGGCAAAGCCCAGCTTATAGCGGAATCTCAACATCGCCGCATCCAGCGCCTGGCACTCACCGATTGGAATCACCTCAACCGCGTCCCGCGTGCTTTCGATGCATTTCATGGCCTGATCTTGGCCAAAATACCGAGTAAGCACATAGAGCGTCTCTCCCAGGTTCACTACAGAGATAGCCAAATGCGCCCGCGCTTCCTTGGCTTGCTGCACAAGATTACGCACTGTAATGAAACCGGGGGTCTTGCGAAAAAACCTGATCAGCGCATTGGCGTCCAGCACATACTCCTTCACAGAGCATCCTCAAACTTGGCTTCTTCGCGTTCACGCTCTTTGCGCTTCTCTTCCATCCACCACGCCTCAACGTCTTCCTCCACGTGGCTCAAGCATCCCTCCAGCGCCAGCAGCGCGTCATAGGGGTTGGGAGTGAGCGTAATCTCTCCGTTCTTTTCACTCACGGCAACCCGGGTTCCACCCACGATCCGGAGCTTTTTTCGAAGTGCGGATGGAATCACCACCTGCCCTTTCGAGCTGACCGTCGCCATTTGCCCCATAATGTCTTACCTCCAGGTAAGACAAATTGTACGCCCGGCTTAATTCAGGATTCAAGCTCCAGCCGGGCCGGGCACCCTCTTGTTCTACACTGATGGGTTCCATACGGAGCCTTCCTCTATGCCTGCCGCCGCCGTTTCCATCGATTCGCAACGTCTGCCCTCGCCCGCCCTGCGCCGCTTTGCCTGGGGCGTGCTGGCCTACTTCATTGCGGTAATTCTGTGGGGGACGCTGGTGCGCGCCACCGGCGCGGGAGCCGGCTGCGGCAACCACTGGCCGCTGTGCAACGGCACCGTCATGCAGCACTCGGCCAGCGTCGACACAATGATCGAGTTCATCCATCGCCTCACCAGCGGCCTCTCGTTCTTCGCGGTCGTGGGACTGCTGGCGTGGACCTTTGCCGGAACCGTGCGCGGTCACCTGGCCCGCGCCGCTGCCGTGGCCTCGGTGGCGTTCACCCTGATTGAGGCAACGCTGGGCGCGCTGCTGGTGAAGCTCGGCCTCACCGCGCAGAGCCAGTCGCCGCTGAGGCCCGCCTACCTGGCGCTGCACCTCACCAACACGCTGCTACTGCTGGCCGCGCTCACTCTCACCGCGCATCTGCTCAGCCGCCGCAAGGGCTACCTGCGCGGCAGCATCCGCGTGGTTGCTCCCTTCGCCGCCGTTGCCGGCGTCATTGCGGTGCTGATTGTGGGCGTAACCGGCTCACTGGCCGCGCTGGGCGACACGCTCTTCCCGGCCACCTCGCTGGGCCTGGCGCTGGCCCAGGACTTCTCCGTCACCAGCGGCTGGCTGGTCCGCTGGCGCTGGATGCACCCCACCGTGGCGTTCCTGGCCAGCATTCTGCTCATCTGGCTGCTGGTGCGCGCCGCGCGCCGCACGACGCACTGGGACAATCGCGGCCTCTCCGCGCTGGTGTTGTTGCTGCTGGCCGTGGTCTATGTGCTGGGTTTGCTGGACGTGGTGCTGCTGGCCCCGCTGTGGGTGCAGGTGGCGCACCTGCTGGCCGCCGATACGCTATGGGCCACGCTGGTGGTGCTTGCGGCAAGGCTGACGCTGGAGCCGCGGGACTAGGGAGTAGGGGATAGAAACTATGCTTTAGCGAGGTTTGTGCGATCCCACCCTTGCGACAGAAAAGAGTCGCAAGGATGGGGCACGGCGGTTTTTGCAGGAATAGAGAGCCCGTGATCACGCTGCTCCCTATTCTCTATTGCGCTTTCCGTTTGGTTATCCCGCAAAAAGATTCGGGCGCTGACTTGTTTCGTCAACGCCCGATTCGTTTCCATGCTTCGATTAGTCTTCGAGGCCTGGGTGGTAGTAGCTTTCCCAACCCATGTAGCGGACGGTCGCTTCGTGAACCGACTTCGAAACGTCGCTGAAGTTGGCGGCAACATGGTGCTCGAAGCCTTCGCGGCAGATGAACCTGAGCAGCTTTTGCAACTGCGGAATCTCAGCCACGCCCGCGCCGCCGAATGTTTCCAGCGGATCGTTGGTGAAGGCGCCGGGGCCGGTGTAGCCGCGAATGACGCCGTTGTTGTCGTCGGTGGAGTAGCGCGCGTAGCTCATCACGCCCGCCTTCACGCGGCCCACGCAGGTGCCGAAGGTGTTCTCCTTGCCCACGGTGCCGGCAATGATAGCCTGATAGTCCATCGTGGGAGGCTGCGCAAAGAAGGACTTGGGCAGGTTCGAGCAATGGAAGCAGACGCACTTGTCAGGATTGCCGCCGTAGTTGTTGTTCCAGTCCAGCAGGGCGCTGGGCGTGCCGCTGGCCAGAGTCATCATGTACATGCCGAGAACGCCGGGAATGTCCACTTCGCAGGCCGAGGGAACCAGATCCTCGCTCATCATGCTCATGATGGTGCAAGGCACCACGCCAAAGAACTCCTCGAACGAGGTCCAGCACTGCACCGCTGTCACCGAGACGTTGGTCTGCTTCATCCAGGTGTCGATCACCGCGCCCAGCTTGGCCATCTTGAGCAGCGCATCCGCTGGAACGCTGCTGGTGGAGACGTACTTCTTGATGGCGGCCAGTTTAGCCTGCGCGGCGTCGTCCGAGTCCTTCATCTTGGCGATGCGGCCGAAGATCTCCGACAGGTCGATAGGCTCGATGGAGATGCCGCTGCCCTCATAAAGACGCTCTGAGTAGCGAACGGTGTTGAAGGCCGCGGGGCGCGCGCCGATGGCGCCGATGCGCAGATTCTTCAGGCCCTTGACGATGCGGCAAACTCCGGTGAACCACTCCAAATCGGCCTTGAATTCCGGCGATGTGAGGCTCTCGGTATGCAGCGTGGTCAGCGAGTAGGGAATCTTGTACTGCATCAGGTTGTTACAGGCGCTCATCTTGCCGCAGAAGCTGTCGCGGCGGACGGCGATGGTCATGGCCTCCGAACGGTCGGGCGTGGCCTGCACCAGCACCGGAACCTTCAACCCGGAGAGCCGGATGGCGTCCACAATGCCGCGCTCCTCGCCGAAGTTGGGCAAGGTGATGATGATGCCGTCGATCTCCTCGGCATGCTTTTTGAAAAGCTCGGCGCAGCGCTGCGACTCAGCGTAGGTTTCTACCGCGCCATGCTTTGACTCCTCGGGGCTCAGCACCACAACGCCTGCTCCCGCCGCCTCCAAAACCGCGATGATCTCTTCGCGACCGCTCTTGGCCAGGTGATCCGGGAAGAAACCACGATTGCCCACGATCACGCCAAACGTCACTTTACGTTGTGCTGCCATTTTCTTTGCTCCTTCAATCTTTGCCGCCTTCGCGGCTCCAGCATCCATGGCGGGCCCGGAAACACCGTCGTCCTTCCGGAACGCCCGCAGCAGGGATCGATTTCAATTGCACCTCGCGCCCGGACGGCCGTGCGCGCACCTCTCATTAAGCTCCATGGGCCTTTCGCGCCTATTTGGCGGCGCGCCCCGGACGGAATTTCACGACGTACAACACACCGACAAGCGCCAGCAGACCGCCCCACCAGATGGGCGTGTGAAGGTTGGTCAACTCGACCAGCGGTGGATAGCTTCCTGTAGCCAGTTCAAACATGCCATAGCCGAAGATCATGCACCCATAGATCAACAGCAGCACTCCAATGAAGAACCAGATGGGAATTCCGGAACCATGCATATGTCTCTACCTTTCCTCTCTTGCGTCCGAACGGAGTATTCTCCGCGTCTGGACGGAATCGCTACCAGAACAGAATGTTGAGTGCCGCAAAGATAATCACCGCCAGCACCGCCCAGATGTACACGTTCTTGTAGAACGGAACGGGGTCTTCCTTGGGCAATATGGTTGCTCCATAGACCAGTCCATCCAGTTCCGCCACCGGGCGGGGCTTGGTGAACAGGCTGATGACCACCACCAGGACAGCGGCGAAGAGGAATGCCCAGAGCGCGCGGAAGACATTCTCGGCCATCGGCTTGGCATCGGGCGAAAGCGCCACCGTAGCCAAAGCGGCGGGGGTGAGCTTGACCCACATGAACAGGCCCGCGGAGAAGATGATGCCCAGCAGCAGGCCCAGGAAACCCGCCAGACGAGTGGCGCGCTTCCAGAACATGCCAAAGAGAATCACCGCCAGCAGCGGGGCAATGAAGATGCTGAAGAGCGCCTGCACATAGTCCATGATGCCGTGCGCGTGCATCACCAGATAGGCGGCGCCAATTGAGATTGCAACACCGACCACAATGGCCATTCGGCCCACCATGACGTAGTGGCTGTCGGACCCCTTCTTGTTGATGAGCGGCTTGTAGATGTCGTAGGTCCACACCGTGGAGAAGGCGCTCACGTTGCCCGCCATGCCGCTCATGAAGCCGGCAATCAGAGCCGTGATGCCGAGGCCCAGAAGGCCGGGGCCAAGGTAGCGGACCATCATCAGCGGCAAAGCCTGGTTATAGCTGTGCAGTTCGGCATCGCCGCCGCCAGCCAGAACCTTCTGCTGCGAAGCGGGGGTGAGGTTGGTCTTGGCCATGGCGGCCGAACAGTTGGCCCGATCGATCACCTGCCCCGAGGAATTGAGCGAGCAGGTGGCGACAACGTCCTCGCCCACCAGTTGACGGCGGCTGCCGTCGGCATTCTTCAAGAGCACCAGGCCGAGCAGGCCGGGCAGAATCACGATAAAGGGCACGGCCATCTTGAAGAACGAACCGATGATCGGAGCCATGCGCGCCGCGCGCAGGTTGTGCGCCGCCAGTACACGCTGCACCACCAGGAAGTCCGTGGTCCAATAGCCGAAGCTGATCACGAAGCCCAGGCCGAAGACGATGCCGGTCCAATGCACGCCCATGGGGTTGGCTGCGAAGTGGTTGGTATCGCGCCAGAGGTGGAAGTAGCTGTCCGAACTGACGCCGGTGACCGACTGCATGTTGGTCATGATCTGGCGCTTCAGGCCGCTGACGCCGCCCGCCTGATAGAGGCCCAGGATCGGCACCAGGAGCGCGCCGCCCCAGATGAGGACAAACTGGAGTACCTCGTTGAAGATGGCCGAGCGCAGACCGCCCAGGCCAACATAGAGCGCCACCGCGATGGAGGAAATGAAGATGCTGAAGCTGATGTCCCAACCCAGGACGACCTTCATGACCACGGCCATGGCGAACATGTTGACGCCGCTCATGAGGATCATCTCAATGGCGAAGGAGAACGCCGCGACGGTGCGGGCGTGGCCACCATATCGCAGGTCCAGGTAGCCGGGGACCGAGTGGGTCTTGCAAACGTAGTAGAACGGCATCATCACCAGGCCCAGGAAGAGCATGGCGGGGATGGCGCCCACCCAGTACCAGTGCGTAGCCAGAATGCCGTACTGGTAGGCCGAGCCGGCCCAGCCCATCAGTTCCAGCGAGCCCATGTTGGCGGAGACAAAACTCAACCCGGCGATCCAGGCAGTCATTTCGCGGCCAGCCATGAAGAACTCTTCGCTGGTGTTGGACTTGCCTTTGAGATAAAAGCCGATCCAGACCACCATCCCGAAGTAGATGGCGATCACGGCGATATCGAGCGGCCTCAGATGCGCCAAAGGTTCTGCGCTGAAAGCCAGGAGTGCCGGCATGGAACCGAAAGAGCCGGCGGCGATGGAGAGTGGGACCAATCCGAACATTGCGTCACCTGAAAGGGGGTGAATTCGTCCGTGAAGCCCACGGACGTTCGCCCCTTAGTAAATGGGTTTACTACAACACTTGTCAAGCGGCTAAACCGCCGCCGCCAGAAAAACAGGCATTCTATCCGCCGATTCCGGCGAAACCGGAAAACCGGGGAGATACAGGGCATTGGGAAACGGGTAAGCGTTTACCCGACGAAGTGTACCATACTCCCGCAGCCACGCAACAGCCCACTGCGGTTGTTTCCTTCTCCGCTCTGCGCAAAGAGGCGCCAGCCCCTTATCCCCGTCCAAGATACACGATTCCGCCGCGCCGCGTCTGCCGCGCAGATCACGCCGCGCCGCTTAACCCACCGCAAACAGCAACGGCGCCCGGAGTGCTCCGCGCGCTGTTGCCGTTCTGCCGGCAGAGGCCGGGGTTAATACAGTATCTTCATCGAGAATTGGACGCAGCGCGGCTCGCCCGGACCAATGCCGGGATTGTTGTTCTGGCCGCGTCGAGTGGGCGAATACTGGCCGCTGGGAGCGTCAATAGATGCCGCCGGATTGAACCACGGCGCCCGATTGGTCGGTCACCGTGCCGCTGATGCCCCGCGAAAAGTCTGACAAAGACATGTGGCCGGCGCCGCGAGCAGCATGGCGAACGCCAGCACCAAGGCAGTGAATACAATCCGTGAACTTCGATCTTCCATTGCGCCTATCCTCCTAAGAATGCAGGTCGAGTTGTCCTGTTGCGCGCACCGCGAGAAGAATGAAGGCAGATACAGAGCGGCGGGCGCTTGTGAACGCGCGAGGCGTTATTTGTTTTTGGGGTGACTGCCTGGGTGGAATGCGTTCAGAAATACTTCCATTCTCAAACATTCCGATATAGCTGATAAAGAATATATGAGGAATTGACACAAAAGACGATTCGCAGGCAACAAAACCGCGATTGCCTGCATCGTTGGCTTGTCGGCTTCCACTGCAGGAACCCGGAATAGGCGCGGAGGAGAGAGGAACTACGCCGTCAGGCGTTCCAACTGGTCTGGCTTGACGATGGTCATGCTTGAGCCCTTGATGGTGATCCACTGGTCGCGGCGAAATTGGTTGAGCAGCCGCGTAACGGTTTCGCGCGAGGTGCCGGCCATATTGGCAATCTCTTCGTGGGTAAGGGCCATGGTAAAGCGGATTTCGGGCTTGCCGTTGCCGGAGGAGCGGCCCCAGTCGAGCAGCAGCCGGGCCAGCCGTCCCGCCGCGGAGCCTGAGAGAGCCAGCCGCTTGGCATCGTGAAAGACGGTCAGGTACTCGCCGGAAAGAGACTGCGCGGCATGCATGCTGGCGATTCCGTGGCGGCCCAGGAAGTCAACAAACTCCTGCTTCCGCACCGTTTTCACTTGACAGGGTTCGATTGCTTCGGCGGTCACTTCATGGGGGACATTGGCCAGAACCGCGCTTAGACCCATCACGTCGCCGGGGCCGGCGATCTTTAGAATCATGGTCTTGCCGTCGCGCGAGGTCGAGGAGATCTTTACCTGGCCGAAACAGATGACAAAGACGTTGCGTGCCGGGTCGCCCTCTGAAAACAGCTTGGCGCCTCGGGCATGACTCATCATGATCCCGATGCCGTCATAGTCCCGCAATGCCTCCGGTGTGAGATTGCAGAACATCCGCAGATGGCGGTGCTCACAATTCAGACAATCTTCCGGGGGGTGATGAGAATGGAATGATGCCATACGTTTGCCGCTGGTCAAATTGAAGTATAGCGCACTTTCCCAGGCGGCAAGGCAGGGATTTTCCTCCAATTTCCGTTGCGGTCCAGGGAAGCCCCCCAGAACGGAAATTTGTCGATGCAAAACCTCTCGCCTACGCCAGCGTGGTTTCGGAGCCTCTACCCCGCGTCCTCACCGGATTCAGGCAGCAAGCGATATAGGCTCGCGAGACCTCGCGGGCCAGTTCCTCCAACAACCGCATCCGCAGCGGCGGATAGCTCTGAAATGCCTGGCTGAGAGCCTCCATGGGCAACAGCAGCAGCAATCCGGGAGTCTGCGCGCTCAGCGTGTAGGTATGATGACCGTCCCCCAGCGCGGCCGCCAACTCCACCAGATCTCCGGCGCGTGCCGGCGCAAGCGTCAGGCGTGTTTTCATGCGCTCCGTCTTGCGCAGAAACTGCCCTGAAATCACCACATAAAGGCCCTTGCACATCTCCGACTGGCGAAACACAATTCCCCCAGCATCGAAATCGATGCACTGGGCCGAGCCGTTCAGCAGGTTCCCGGTCGCCGGCGGGCACTCCAACAGGTCTGCCAGCGGATGCGCTGCAACCGCATCCATTTGCCCGGATCTTGCCTCAGGTTCCATGGTTACATCTCCCTTTGTCCCTGCCCGGTATCCGGTCCTGCGGTGAGTGGCGCCTGCCACCCGCCTGCCAGCCGATCCCCGGCGAGTTCCTTCGGTACTGCGGATTTGCGATGAACCAAGCTGCATATCCTACAAATCACTCCAAATGCAACAAATCCGGATCGTCGAATGAAAGTGGGATGGGATGGCGGAATTTACTCTTCCACCTGTCCGTTCCCTTTGAAAGCGAAGCCCCGGCTCCAGCCCTTTTCCTCGTCAGCGCGCTTCCACAGGCATACATGCCTCCCGTTCGGCGGCAATGGGCGCCGGTTCCGGCGGAACGCACAACACGGGAACGCGTGAGCGGGCAAGCAGCGCGAAGACCGTGCCATGCGGCCCCGGCGTATCGCTGGCGCGCTTGACCCCGGCCACCAGCAGGCTGGGATGGTATTGCGCGATCGCGTCAACGATTGCGTCCGCCGGGCTGCCGTCCTTGACCATGCAGCGGACCGGACAGCGCCCGCTCGGCTTCACGCCGAATTCCTCCAACGTGGTCGCGCAGGGATTCAGAAAGGCAGACGCCTCAGCCGATCCGCGCGCATGAAGCACCAGCAGCGTGCGATGAAACGTCTCCGCCAGCGAATAGGCCATGGCCACCGCGGCCGGCGTAGCTTCATTGCGCTCCATGGCCAGCAGCACCGGTCCCCCCGGAGTGGGGCGAAACTCGCCCGCGTTCCAGTCCGCAGCCACCGCCAGCACCGGACACGGCGCCAGCCTGACCAACTGCTCGGCGACAGCGCCCACAATCACCGGTCCGGCGCCCTCGATTCCCTTGGTCCCAATAACGATCAGGCCCGCTTCGTATTGCCGGGCCACGTCCACCAGCATCTGAGCCACCGCGCCCTGGCGAATCTCCGAATGGCTATGAATGCCCTCCTGCAGCAGGTTGCCGGCCATTTTGTCCAGCGCGGCGCGCGCCTCTTCGGTCAGCCCCTTCAGCACCGGACCGGGGACCATACCCACGGCGGCATAATCCACCGGGTCAATGCCGTGGGCCAGCACAATCCGCGCGCCATACCCTGCGGCCAGCTTGCGGGCATACTCCAGGGCAGCTTCTGACCGCCCCTCGAGATCCGTGGCCACGACGATGGTCTTCATGCCGGCTGCAAAGCTCATGGATGCCTCCCAGCGCCCGCTGGCGCTCCTGGGTTGATGCCCATAGAACTCCGAGTCTGCGCTCCCCACGGAGGGGCAGGCAGTGATACTATTCACCCCGCCCTGTGACTCGTGTCACACATCATAGCTTCCGTCCACGCCAAAAACTCACCCGCCGCAGCCCCCCCGCCGCAAGTGGCTGCGGCCAAAACGGTATACACTCGCGGGGTAAATGCGGTAGCCTTTCCCGATAATGAAAAACTCTCAGAAGTTAGTCACTGAATTGATTTTTGGATTTGGCAGGGCATGCCTGCTGCCAATCCTGCTCGTTTGCGCCTTGGCCGCGGCCGTGCAGGCAACTGCACAGGCGCCCACACCCGATTCACCCGCCATTGAAGCCAAAGCCCACGCCATGGTGGCCCGGCTCACCCTCGAGCAGAAAATCGACTTACTCGGCGGCGTTGACGGCATGTATACCCATCCCGCGACCGCTATCGACCTGCCCCGCTTCAAGATGTCAGACGGCCCGGTGGGCGTGCGCACCTGGGGGCCAACCACCGCCTACACCGCCGGCGCGGCGCTGGCCGCCACCTGGGATCCGGCGCTGGCGCGCAAGGTGGGCGAGGGGCTGGGCAAGGATGCCCGCGCTCGCGGCGTCAACTTCCTGCTCGGACCCGGCGTGAATATCGCCCGCTCGCCTCTGGCAGGCCGCAACTTCGAGTATTTCTCTGAGGATCCGTTCCTGAATGCTTCCATGGTGGTTCCTTACATCGAGGGCGTCCAGGCTCAGGGCGTCATCGCCACGGTCAAGCACTATGCCCTCAACGACCAGGAATACAACCGGCACAATGTCAGCGTCGACGTGGATGAGCGGACGATGCGCGAAATCTATCTGCCGGCCTTCGAGGCGGCTGTGACCAAGGCCCATGTGGACGCGGTGATGAACTCCTACAACCTGGTCAACGGCGCACACGCCACCCAGAGCGAGTTTCTCAACCTCAAAGTGCTCAAGGGCGATTGGGGCTTCCAGGGCATTCTCATGTCTGACTGGGACGCCACCTACGATTCCGTGGGCGCTGCCAACTACGGCCTCGACCTGGAAATGCCCAATCCGCGCTTCATGAACGCCAAGGCTCTGCTGGCCGCGGTCAAGGATGGCTCGGTCAAAGAGTCCACCATCGACGACAAGGTGATGCGCCTCTTCCGCACCGTTCTCCGCTATGGATTCCTTGACCACCCGCAGTTCGATCCGGCCGACTCAACCTACTCCGTCGCCGACCGCGCCGTTGCCCTTGAAGGCGCCCGCGAAAGCATTACGCTGCTCAAGAACGAGGGCCATCTGCTGCCGCTCGACCCGGCGAAGATAAAGACCATCGCCATCGTCGGCCCCAACGCTTACCCGGCGGTCACCGGCGGCGGCGGCTCCTCCGAGGCCCAGGCCTTCGAGCCCGTCAGCACTCTCACCGGCATCGCCAACCTAGCCGGCGCCCGTGTGCATGTCCTCTATAGCCGCGGCCTGCCCAACATGGACGATGTCTTCAGGAATACCCATTGGGACGGCGTCATCAAAGTGGCCACCTTCCCCAGCAGAGACTTCACGGGCACGCCTGAAACCACCACGCTGACGAGTTTTGCCGACAATAGGCAGGAAAGACGTGCGACCGAGGACAGGACGCAACGCAGCATCCGCTACACCGCCGGCTACAAGGCCGCCAAAACCGGAAAATACCTGGTTCTGACCTCTTCGCAGGGCTGGGGCGGCGACGAATACAAGGTGCTGGTTGACGGCAATCCGTTGCCGGTTCCGCCCCACGCCGAGGGTTTTGTGCCGCCGTTCTGGACGCTCGACTTGAATGCCGGCCAAACAGTAAACGTGGTGGCCGAATATCTGCCCCGCTCATCGAACGCCCGCTTTGATCTTGGGATCGCCTATGAGCCGGACCTGGTTGCGGCCGAGGCAAGAACCATCGCTGCCGCCGCTGACGTTGTGGTTGTGGCCGCCGGTTTCAATCCGCCCACCGAGGGTGAAGGCAACGATCGCACCTTTACCCTGCCCTGGGGCCAGGATGCGCTGATTGAAGCCATGTCGGCCATTAACCCGCACACCATCGTCACCCTCACCGGCGGCGGCGGCATGGATACCCGGCGCTGGCTCGACAAGGTTCCCGTGCTGCTGCACACCTATTATCCCGGCCAGGAGGGCGGTACGGCCATCGGCGAGGTTCTCTTCGGCAAACATAATCCCGAGGGCAAGCTGCCGGTGAGCTTTGACCGCAGTTGGGAAGAAAACCCCTCGCAGCCGTACTACTACCCCATCAAGGGTGCCGACACCGCCCTGCATGTGACTGAAACCGACGGCCGCAAGGTGGATTACGTCATTCCCCACGTGAAGTACGACGACGGCCTCATGGTGGGCTACCGCTACTGGACCACCACCGGCAAGCACCCGCTCTACCCCTTCGGCTTCGGGCTCAGCTACACCACCTTCAGCTTCTCCAAGCTGCAAGCGCCCGCGACGGCGGCCTCCGGCACAACCGTTCCGGTCAGCTTCGACGTGACCAACACCGGCAGCGTGGCCGGAGCTGAAGTTGCACAGCTCTATGTCTCTGACCCCTCCGCCAAGGCCACCCGCCCCGAGCGCGAACTGAAGGGCTTTGAGAAGGTTCGCCTGGCTCCCGGTGAAACGAAGCATGTAACTCTCAACCTCGATGCCCGAGCCTTCAGCTACTGGGACACGGCCGCTCACAAGTGGACCATCGACCCCGGCAAGTTCGTCGTCCGCGTCGGCGACTCCAGCGAAAGCACTCCGCTGCATGCCGACGTCACGCTGAAGTAGAACGAATCGCAAACCAACCGAAGGGCCCGCCGCTTGCACAGGGCGGGCCGCTGTCGTTTTATTGGAATCGGCCGTCCGGAAATCGAAATGCGCAAGTACAAAAGACGCGTGGGCCGAAGACTATGATCGACCTATGAAGCGTGTCCTCTTGTCCTGGAGCAGCGGTAAAGACAGCGCCTGGGCGCTCCACCTTCTGCGTAGCGACCCCGGCATCGAACTGTGCGGCCTGCTCACCACCCTGAACAGCGAATTTCAGCGTGTAGCCATGCACGGCACGCGCCTTTCCGTGCTGGAAGCCCAGGCTCGGGCCACTCAACTGCCGTTGTGGATTGTGCCTCTGCCCTGGCCATGCTCCAACGAAGTCTACGAACAGCGCATGGCCGAGGTCTGCAAACGCGCCATCGGGGAGCGCATCGACGCCATCGCTTTTGGCGACCTCTTTCTGCCCGACGTCCGCGCCTATCGCGAAACGCAACTCAAGCCCACCGGACTTGAACCGCTGTTTCCCCTCTGGCAGATTCCAACCGACGCATTGGCACGGGAGATGATCGCCTCCGGCCTCCGCGCCCGGTTGTCCTGCGTGGATACCAAGCAACTGCCGGGTTCCTTTGCCGGGCGCGAGTTCGATGCCTCTTTGCTGGACGATCTGCCGCCGGAAACAGACCCTTGTGGAGAGCGAGGCGAGTTTCACACCTGCGTTTACGCGGGGCCCATGTTCGCCGCCCCGTTGCCTCTGCAAGCTGGAGAAGTGGTTCATCGCGACGATTTTGCATTCGCGGACTTTCAATAGCCGGGCAATCTCTTCTTGCCACAGGCTCTTCAGCGCCGGGTTCAGCTTGGCGCCCGGGTGCCCCAGGTCTCGATTTTGAGACCTGGGATTCCAACGATCTCTTACCGCAGGCTCTTCAGCGCCGGGTAGAGCTTGCGCCACTTGGCGTAGCCGGTCTTGTAAGCAGCCAGATCGGCGGCGTCCGGCTCGATGCACTGGGCGACTTCGATGGCCTGTCCGCAGGCTTCGTCCAGGTTGGCCCAGTGCCCCGCGCCCACTCCGGCCATCAGCGCCGAACCGAAGGCGCCGCCCTCTTCGGCGGTCAGCACTTCGACGGCGTGGCCATAAATCCCGGCCTGAATCTTCCGCCACAGCGGGCCGCGCGCGCCGCCGCCGCCCAGCCGAATGCCGCTCACCGGAATCCCCAACTCGGCGAAGAGCGTAAACGTGTCTTCAAGCGAATAAGCCACCCCTTCAAGCACCGCGCGAACAAAATGCGCCGCTGTATGCACGGTCGAGATGCCGGCAAAAGCCGCCCTCACTTCGGGGTCCAGGTGCGGGGTGCGCTCGCCCAGCAGATAAGGCGCCCACTCAAGCCCTTCGCTGCCCGCTGGAACCCCAGCCGCCGCCGCCGTCAGCGCGTCATAACTCTGCCCGGCAAAAAAGGTCTCCTTCAGCCAACTGAAGCTCAAGCCCGCCGACTGGGTTACGCCCATCACGTGCCACAGCCCCGGAACCGCGTGGCAGAAGGTGTGTAACCGGCCTTTGGGATCCTTGGTCGGACTGGCCGTTGCGGCAAAAACCACGCCCGAGGTGCCGATGGTGGCTGAAACCGACCCCGGCTGCAAGATGCCCATACCCACCGCGCCCGCTCCCTGGTCGCCTGCTCCGGCCACCACGGGCGTGCCTGCGGCCAGTCCGGTCAACCCCGCCGCTCCCTCGCTGATGCGCGCGCACACTTCCGGCGACTCATAAACCTTCGGCAGCCAACTTTCGGGAATCCCCGCCGCCTCGGCCACTTCCTTTGACCAGCAGCGGTGGGTCACGTCCAGCAGCAGCGTTCCCGAGGCCTCCTGCACGTCGATGGCGAATTCGCCGGTGAGCCGGTAGCGCACATAGTCCTTGGGACACATGATGTGGCGCGTCTTGGCAAAGATCTCCGGCTCGTGCTCTTTGACCCAGAGCAGTTTGGTCAGCGTAAAGTTGGGCAGCGCCGGGTTACAGGTCAGCTCGATCAGCCGCTCATAACCGATCCGCTCCGTGAGCCAGTCGCACTCGGGCTGGGTCCTGGTGTCACACCAGATCATCGAGGGGCGCAGCACCTGGCCGTTCTCGTCCAGCAGCACCGCGCCGTGCATCTGGCCCGTAAGCCCAATGGCGGCAATCGGTTGATGCGGTTCGGGCGCCGCGGCCAGCGCCCGGCGAATCGCCTCCTGCGCCGCACGCCACCAGTCCGCGGGATCCTGCTCCGCCCAGCCCGGATGGGCCGTCTTGAACGGCGCATGTTCGCTCGATGCCCCGGCGATCAGTTTGCCCGCACCATCCACCACCACGGCCCGCGTACCGCCCGTGCCCACATCCATCCCTAAAAACCACATACCTGTTCTTCCCCCATATAAATCGCTTTTCCCGGCGCAGGAAGCATAACAGGACGGGGCATACGCGGGAAAGACCAGAGAAAAACAAGGGATAGGAATCAGGCAGGAGCAGCGCTCCCCTCTATTCCCTGTTCACTGTCCACTGTCCACTATCCTTCGATACCGTCATGCGGAACAAAACCCCGGAGTGTGACCTTTGGCACAGGCGCTCGTCTCCGGCGGGGCGAGAATAGATGGGTGAGGCCGCCAGCCATCCGCTGCGCAGGCCGGGAGAATATGCATATGAGCGATCTCGCACAGCTGGCTGAGTCCGTCGTCATTGACCCATTGGTCGGCCACCCCGCCGACTACCACGTCTTTCACAAGTTTCTGGAGCGCTGCAAAGCGCTTCCGGCCATCACCACCGCCGTCGTCTGGCCGCTGTCGGACGTCGCTATGCGCGGCACCGTCGAAGCCGCGGTCGAGGGCCTCATCCAGCCCACGCTGATCGGCGACGAAGCCGAGATGAAAGCTCTGGCCGCCGAGCTTGGCGTGGATATTAGCAAATATCCCATTGTCCAGGCCGACTCCGAGCGCAAGGCCGCCGAGTTGGGCGTGGCCCTTTGCCGCAGCGGCAATGCCCAGGCCATGATGAAGGGCAGCCTGCACACCGACGAGCTGATGAAGGCCGCCATGAAGGCCGAGACCGGCCTGCGCGTCGGCGGCCGCCGCATCTCCCACGTCTTCGTGATGGACACGCCGGCCTATGACCGCACCCTGCTCATCACCGACGCGGCCATCAACATCACCCCCGAACTTGAAGACAAGATCCACATCGTGCAGAACGCCATCGACTTGGCCCATGCCCTGGGCATTCCCGAGCCCAAGGTTGCGCTGCTCTCCGCCGTGGAGACGGTGAACACCAAGATCAAGTCCACGCTCGACGCGGCGGCCCTGTGCAAGATGGCCGACCGCGGCCAGATCACCGGCGGCATCCTCGACGGCCCGCTCGCCTTCGATACGGCAGTGAGCCTCCATGCAGCCGAGATCAAGGGCCTCAAGTCGCCGGTCGTGGGTCAGGCCGACATCCTGGTCGTCCCTGACCTGGAAAGCGGCAACATGCTGGCCAAGCAGCTCGAATACCTCGGCGGAGCGCAGTTGGCCGGCATCGTGCTCGGCGCACGTGTGCCCACCATCCTCACCAGCCGGGCGGATTCGGCGGAGACGCGGCTCACCAGTTGCGCCGTGGCCGTACTGCTCCACTACGCCTCCCACCCCGTTATCAAGGTCTAGCCTTCCGGCCAGTCTGCAAAAAACAATGGGCGCCAATCCTGATCGGGATTGGCGCCCATTGTTTTTGGTCTCAGCATCGGTAGGTGGGCGGGTGGCCCAGGTGCCGGGAGAAGTGAGCACAACCACTGAAGATGGGTGCCCCAGGTGCCTCGCATTTGGGCACCTGGGATAGCACAGACCTTGGCAGTTCGGATTTGGGCGGGTGGCCCTGGTCTCGGCACTTTTTCCAAGCCGAAATGAGGGTGCCATCGGTCCCTCGCTTTTGGGGACCGGTGATGACAGCCCACGAACTTTGTGCGTTGGGAAGGAAGGATGGATAGTAGGATCAGTGCGTGGGACACCCGCCCGAAGTCAATTCTCTGATGGCCGCTCGATGTGATCGACAACGATTGTGTCGACGGGGCCTTTGGCAGGAACGAGCTTGAGGCCGAGCTGCTCTTCGAGCGCGGTGAAGACCGACGGCCCTGAATCGTCTGCCGTGCGCTGTTGCTCCGGCGTCCATTTCAATGTGAGGTCGTAGTTGCCTGTGAGGCCGGTTTTGTCGATGACGATCCTGCCGGTTTCGTTGGACAAATTGCCCACCAAATTGACAAGCGGCATTGCTTGGAGAACGATCCGCCCGTTTCCCGTCATCCCCCGCTGCGTCTCGCCCGGAGGCGACTCTTTGAATTTGCAACCGCTTTTCGCGACCACCAGTTCATAAATCCCCATCTCTTTGATTTTATGGTGCACCTTTAGCTTGAAGCGATCGGCAAAAACGGCCTGCAACATGAGTTGACGCTGCTCCTGCTGCTGCTCGTGCGACAGCTTTCTGAATTCGGCAACCGTCTCCTCGTCCATCTTGGCTTCAAAGTCGAATCGCGCATCCGAGGCCCAATCCGGCAGTCCTGAAATCTGGTCAGCCAAGGTTAGGTCGTAGATGTTTTGGATCAGCCAAGAGACCATGATGTTGACGGCCCGATAGCCCTCCGGGGTCGCGCCGAAGGATATGGGTCTGTCACCGGGTTTGTGCGGCTTGACTGATACCACGTCGTAGGCGAAGACCTTGGCCTGCGAAGATTGCGGCTGAGCCGTGCTTGATTGAGGTTGCGCGGCGGCCGCCACTGCGTTGACGGCGAAAACTAAAATGTACGCCACGAGCGTTAAGATCCTATGCACTTTTCGCATGATTTAAAATTATAAACCAGAAACATCACGGCCCTGGTTATCACTGGCACTAAAGACGGTTCACCCTCTGGCCGGGCTGGCGGGTGGCCATGGTCTCGGCACTCTTTCCAAGCTGAGATGAGGGTGCCACCGGTCCCTCGCTTTTGGGGACCGGTGATGACAGCGCACGAACTTTGTGCGTTGGGGTGGAAGCCGGTGAAGCAGGGACTTGTCGCATAGCCCGGACAGTACCGATGGAGCAGCTTCAACCACTACGCAACCGGCGTTCGAAGAGCGGTTGAAATCGAGTCGGAGTGGACGGCGAGACTTCGCGGCCCACTCATCGCGATAAAGCCGCGATGAATGGGGCACAGCTTTCCTTTTTGGGAAGGAAGAATGGATAGTAGGATCAGTGCGTGGGCCACCTGCCGCCTTCGGCGATTCGCGCTTTTTGCGAATCGGCTGGGTGGAATACCTCGAGCCACAGTCCAAATCAAGGGAGAACGTGATACTCTTTCAGGCCACGCAGAATATCGTCGGTGGCTGCGCCACGCGCTTGTACTTACGGTATTGGCGTTATGTATCTGTATACATAATCCGCTACGGGCAGGCTTTTCAGGTGATCTCCGGACAATTCATTCTCCGCGAATTCCTCATGCCCACTGGCGCGACCGCTTGCGCAAGGGACATGCCATGGGGCTGAATTCGATCACCACATATGTCTTCTGGAACCTTCACGAAACGCAGCCGATTCTCCTGGCTGCTTGAACTATCCGGTAAACGATCACTCTGCGCTTTTGGCAGATTCCGCGCAATGTCGTTACCCGGGTTGGGCAAACTAGCAATTCTCTAGAGAGGTTCTATGCATCGCTGTTCCAGCTCATTCCGGCAAATCTCCAAAGTCCAAATCTGTGCCAGGAGCCTCGTCCTCGCACTTCTGATATCCAGCCTTGTTTATTTTACGGGTTGTTCAAGTCAGAGCGCGTCGACCATACCAGTCACACCAATCACACCAGTCACACCGACCAAGCAGACTTTGATCACTTCAGGATTGCAATGGACTGACACCTCAGGGAATCCCATCGAGGCTCATGGGGGCGGAATGATCGAGGTGGGCAGCACATATTATTGGGTCGGCGAGGACCATTCGACTGCGAGTAGCTTTTCTGGTATCAATTGTTACTCATCCACAGACCTTCTCAATTGGACTTTCGTCAATAACGTGCTTCCTGTGCAGCCTGCTGGACTCCTTGCAGCGGACGCCGTCGTTCAACGGCCAAAGATCCTCTACAACGCTGCTGCGTCTACTTATGTAATGTGGATGCATATCGACAATTCCTCCTACAGTCTTGCAGAAGCGGGCGTTGCAACAAGCCCGACCGTTTGTGGCGCCTACACTTTTCTCGGCGCCTCTCAGCCGCTTGGCTTCCAAAGCCGCGACATGGGACTGTTTGAAGATTCCGACGGAACTGCGTATCTGCTCAGCGAGGATCGCGCCAACGGTCTGCGAATCGACCAGTTGTCCTCCAACTACCAAACCGTGGTGAAGACCACGGCGCTGCTTCCCGACATGGAAGCTCCCGCGCTGGTCAAGGTGGGAAGCACGTACTATATGTTCTGCTCGTACTTGACCGGCTGGTCATCGAACGACAATGAATATGCAACGGCAACGTCTCTGGCTGGGCCCTGGAGCGCGCTGCAGGATTTCGCACCTGCGGGCACAAATACATTCAATTCGCAAACCAACTATGTGCTGCCGGTTACCGGGACCGGTGGAACCAGCTATATCTACATGGGAGATCGGTGGAATTCCGCCAATCTGGCGTTATCAACTTATGTATGGCTGCCGTTGACGATTTCCAACGACTCTGCATCCATGGCCTGGTATAACCGCTGGTCGATCAACATTCCTGCCGGCACGTGGGCCATAAACGGCACTGGAGCCCCCACAACCGGCGTTCCATTGCAGATCGTTAACAAGAAGAGCGGATTGTGCCTGGATGTCACTGGCCAGAACCTAGAACCAGGTGTCCAACTGGAACAGTGGACATGCAACGGCGGCGCGAACCAGAACTGGATACTAACCTCCCAAAGCAATGGCGCATACACCGCAGTCGCTCAACAAAGCGGGCTGGCGCTGGATGTTTTAGACTCATCCAAGTCGTCTGGTGCTGAAATCATTCAGAACACTTTGACTAGTGGCTCTGACCAGAATTGGACCTTCAACGATCAAGGGAACGGGTACTACACCCTGGAAAACGGGAACAGTTCCATGTGCGTTGATGTAGGAGGCGCGTCGATTACAGATGGCGCTCTGCTCGAACAAGAAACATGTAGTAGCTCCGACGACGAACTTTGGACATTCCAGGACTAGGAAGCCCCTCCCTTCGTTGGGCAAGGAAAATTCACGAAGCGGCAAACTCGGACGGGCGGGTGGCCCACCCTTAAACTACCGAAGAAGCTGGGTGCCCTATCCTTGCGCTTTTTTCTAGCGCAAGGGTGGGAGACCACGAACCCCAACCAGCGTTCTGATCTCTGTCCCCTGATCTCTGTCGAGACCGTAAACTCGAAGGGAATTCCCCGGATTGCCTTTTGCGGATAATTAGGATCGAGGAGCGCAGAATATCTGTATGCAAAGCCTCTTCCAGGCCGACAAGGAGTTCAAAAATCCAGCCAAGACC
>Ga0255356_1000343_pt1 | contig 32023 bp, 9 predicted proteins | sample HBST100metaG_FD_189944 | JGI IMG/M metagenome (GOLD analysis project Ga0255356, IMG submission 189944) | Peat soil microbial communities from Stordalen Mire, Sweden - H.B.S.T100 | ecosystem: Environmental > Terrestrial > Soil > Wetlands > Peat | place: Sweden: Norrbotten County, Stordalen Mire...
CATTGACCTGAACGGGACGTACGTGATCACGGCCAACGGATTGGCTGTTGGGTATTCCACCGCGACGGGCTCGATCATTACGACTCCATCGGCGACGAACCTTACGCTGACGTTCCCGGTGGCGATTGCGGTCAATCCGCTGCCGGCAATTGTTTCGGGCACGGTGAAGATACTGGAGCCGGGACAACCGGATAACGGTGCCAGCATTGGCGGGGCTACGATTCAGATTTCGCAAGGTGGCGCACCAGTTGCTTCCACGACAAGCGCGGCTAATGGATCGTACACCTTGCCGTCTGTGCCGGCTGGGTCTTACACGGTCGCCGCATCGGCGCCGGGATATGTGACCAGCAGCGTCACGGTGACACTGACCCGTAACGAGAGCCTGACTCAGGCGTTCAAGCTGGTTCCGGCAGGAAATCTGACGGTGACGGTGGTGGACGCGGCGACGAAGACGGTTCTTCCCGGAGTGTCCGTCACTGGCGCGGTTACGATCACCGGTCCGTTTACTTGTAGCTATGGCCCGAGCACAACGGCGGTGAACGGCCAGGTGACATTCGCGAATGTGCAGGAAGGGACGTATACGGTAACGGCGAATGGCAAGGCGATTGGCTACAGCACGGCAACCGTCACCGATCCTACATCGGTGGGGGCCGCGAGCACGCTGACAGTCGATCTTACAGCTCTTCCCGCCACCGTAAGCGGCAAGATCACTATTCTTGATCCTGGGCAGCCGGACAACGGTGCGGGGCTTGGCGGCGCTTCCGTGCAGCTCTCGCAGGGCGCTCGTGTTGTCGAAAAGGCCACAACCGCAGCGAACGGGACGTACACATTGGCGCCCGTGCCTGCAGGCCAGTACACGATAACTGTGGGAGCAGGCGGATACGCGTCGGCCACTGTGGCGCTGACATTGACGCGTGGGCAGTTGGCTACGGAAAATCTTCAGATCAGCCCTGCTGGTAACGTTACGGTGACAGTTGTGGATTCGGTTTCGAAAGCGACCATCCCGGGCGTCACAGTAACGGGTGTTTCCGTGCAGTCTCCGTACACGTTCAAATACGGCCCGTCGGTCACGAACAAGTCGGGGCAGGTGGTATTCACAGGTATTCACGAAGGTTCGTACACCTTTACGGCGAACGGGCTGGCGCAGGAATACGACACGGTGAGCATGACGTCCTCTGTTGGCCCCGTATCCAATGTTACAATCGACTTGACCGGCATTCCGGCGACCGTGACTGGTAACGTCACGTCGCTTGATCCCGCACAGCCAGACAATAATGTTGGGATAGCGGGTGCTCTGATACAGGTTCTGAAAGGCTCGAGCGTGGTATCGTCCACGACGAGCAGTTCTGCTGGCACGTATGCGCTGCCTCCCTTCCCTGCCGGTACGTACATGATCAACGTTTCAGCGACCGGGTATGTGACGCAGAGCGCGACGCTCACTGTCGCACGCGGCCAGAGGGTTGCGAAGGTCTTCCAGCTCATTCCAGCCGGAAACGTCACGGTTTCGGTGATTGACGCACAAACGAGGGCCCCGCTTAACGGAGTTGCGGTTACCGGCGTCGTCAGAAGTGGAGCGTACACGTTCAAGTACGGCCCGAAGGCCTCGGCGGGAAGCGGGCAAGTCGTATTCTCCAACGTTCATGAAGGTTCGTTTACGTTCACGGCGAACGGCCAGGCGATAGAATACAACACGGTGAGCGTCACGAGCTCAGTTGGTCCCTCGACTTCGCTTACTATTGGCCTCACGGGGTTGCCAGCGACTGTTAGCGGCAGAGTGACCTCGCTTGATCCCGGCCAGCCGGACAACGGATCTGCCATTGCCGGTGCTCTGGTGAAGGTGATGCAGGGATCTATACCGTTCGCCACGACCACAACAGCGGCAAACGGGACGTACACGCTGCCTCCGATTCAGGCTGGAGCATATACGGTGGCCGTGTCGGCTACTGGTTATGTGACGGCGACAACGTCGATGACGCTGGCACGTGGCCAGGTTGTGACTCAGAACTTCCAGCTTGTGCCGGCGGGAAACCTTACTGTCACCGTGATTGACGGACAGACAAAGGGTGTGCTGGCAGGGGTAGCCGTCTCGGCGGTCAACGGCAGGTTCAAGTACGGGCCAACCGTGAGCAACGGGAAGGGACAAGTTGTCTTTGCGAACGTCCAGGAAGGGTCGTTCACGGTTACGGGCAACGGCTCGGCGCTGCAGTACAACACGGTGACGGTGGCGGCCACAGTGGGAGCGGCTACGTCGGTTACGGTTGCCCTAGCGGGTCTGCCTGCGACGGTCAGCGGAATTGTCACCTCGGTTGATTCTGGAGAGCCGGACAACGGTGCTGGAATCGAGGGCGCCACTGTCGAGGCTCTCACGGGCAATACCCTGATCGCGGAGGCGACGACTGGACCGAAGGGTGCCTATACGCTTCCGCCCATCGAAGCGGGGTCTTACACGATTCTTGTTTCAGCCACAGGCTTCATCACCCAGAAGATGTCGTTGACGGTGGCAAGAAATCAGAACTTGACGGAGGACTTTGCTCTTGTGCCGGCTGGAAACCTTACGGTCAGCGTGATCGATTCCCAAACGAGAGCTGCGCTTTCAGGGGTTGCCGTAACAGCAACAAGTGGGGCGTACTCCTATGGTCCTATGTACACGGCATCAAACGGCAGCGTGAAGTTTGCAAACATCAGGGAGGGCACGTTCACGGTGACGGCTGACGGTCAGGCCACGGTTTACAACACGGTTTCGGTATCGGACGTGGTGGGAGCGTCGAGCGCAGTGACGATCGGCCTTCAGCCTTTGCCGGCCGAGGTGAGCGGTGTGGTGACGAACCTGAACGGCAATCCGGTGTCCGGTGCGGCGCTGCAGCTTACGCTTGGCAACACGGTGCTGGCGAATGTGACGAGCGGTACCGACGGTTCGTACACTCTGCCGCCGATTGCGGCGGGAACCTATTCGTTGAGCGTCACTGACTCTGGGTATGTATCGCAGACTGCGGTGTTCACTGTGGCGAGGGGTGAGGTGATATCCGTTAACTTCCAGCTCGCGCAGCCAGGACAAGTGTCCAGGGCACCGTCGGTGACGCGGGTGGTCACCGGCAGGCCGGTGAAGTAGGACCTGCTTAGGGACAAGTAAGAGATCCTGCTGCGCCTACTGTTGGCGCAGCAGGATCTGTTTTCTCTTGTTTTAGCAGACAGGGATATAAGGATATTGGATTTCTTGCGCAAAAAAGGCTGGTATGTTATAATGCCATCGGGATTGAGTGGCACCCCTTTCAAAATGCATTGCAGATTGTACGTGGTTCTCCTTGACGGGCTGCACGAATGATTGTAAGACATATGCACGATCGGGCTGTAGCTCCGGGGCACGTTTGCAGTGGTACGTATGTCCTTCCCCGCCACTAGATATCACAAGTAGATTGCCCTCGAAATGGCAATAATCATAAGAAAAGCGCGATATCGCGCGGAGTTTTTTGGTTGCCGTGCAAATACTGCCGGTGACCAAGTAAAAACACCTGAGAATACTGAAGGAAACGCTTCCTATAAGCGTCAAATGCATGGGTGCAACAGACTGTGTACGCGTCTCCTCGAATACACATCCGCCCATAGTCTCTCGTTGCAGAAAGACCGCTTCATGAAACTGTACGCTTCGACGCACTTGGTCCTTGTGACGTTGTTGATGTGCCTGCTAGCCGGAACCGCAAACGCTGTGCCGCCGTTGCAGGGATCGTCACCAAGGTTGCAGCCGTTGATTCGCTTTGAGGCAGATCGCATGGATCTTGCGACTGTAGGCAAGGCATTGCGTGCCGACCGAGCAAGGATGAGCTCTGACTACCTCGCGACATATCACGCCAAACCGGATGGCACAGGGCTCCCGCCAGTGACCGTGGATTCCACTGTGCAGACGACTGATCTGACCTTGATCGGTTATGCCGGTGGCGCTGCGACGTTTCTGCTGAGCCCCACCACGGGCCTGCCAACTGGCCCCGCGCCCTCGAATATAGATGTTGTGTGGTCGCATGACGAAAGCTTTATGATTTTCGCGTCGAACCGCACGAGCGCCACAAATCCGGCGCCTAGCCCGCAGGGAAATTATCATCTTTACATGATGAGCCCGAGCGGCAGCGCTTCATCTATTGTGCAGTTGACGTCGGGCAGTGGAAACGAGCGATGGCCGTCGCTGACGGGTGCTGCGGACACTGGTATCGCGTATGCTGCGTCGCTTGCGGCGAACGGTGGCCCGTACACCCTCACCATTGGTCAGTTGTCGACAGACCCCGCAACGAATCTCGCCGAAATTGTGAATCCGACACCTGAGGCGTCTGGGTATGACGTCGAGCATCCGTCTTACTCCGGCAACTTGGTTGCATTTGCCGGTCGCCAGGCGAAGACCACGGGCGCGTACAGCATTTATGTTTTGTCGTTGGGCGAGATCAGTAGCCTTGAGCAGTTGACGTCTGGTGGCTCTGATGACGAGAACCCTGCATTTGCGCCCACCGGGTCGGTTCTTGCTTGGGACACGAACGCCGTTGGATATGTGCAGAGTGGTAATCCTGTGCTAACGAGCATAGGGACAAAGGCCACACGCGATATCTATGCGTCTCAGGTTTCGGGCGTAGGAATCACGCAGTTTACGAACATATCGGGATCGAACAATATCGAGCCGTGCTGGAGCAGCACGACGTCGAATCCATTTTTGAATCCCAATGGGACGCACGTTTACATGTTCTTCTCAAGCGACCGTCGCTATGGGAAATACAACATCTATTACTTGCGCGCGACGCCTTCGAGCGGCTCAAGCCTGTTGTTGGACACCGAGGGGACAAACAACGAGCTTAACGCGCAAGGCGTTCAAATCGGGGCGAACGTTGCTGTAGAAGTTAACGCGAGCGACCCGAGCCATGTTTATAACAAATACCAGCCGACGGTATCGTTGCTCAACAGCTTTGTTTCTGTGGGCTATGTGACGAATCGGTACCTGGTGAACAATATCGGAGACAACCCGATTCCTGGTGACCCAAACGACGTCGAGCCGGTTAACACGGCGACAGGGGCCACTTTTGCACCGGTGTCTACGTCTTTGTCCCCGTCCGGCCATTTTGAGATTTTTGTGTCGCAGCTCTTTGACATCGACCCTCCTGCGCTGTTGCAGTACGACAACGTCCAAAACGAGCTGATCCGTGTGGAGGATGCCCAGGGCAACGATGCCCGGTACGTCCCCTCGGGTCAAAATGTGACGTTTATCGTGCGTCTGAGCGACAGGCAGAGCGGCGTCGGGCAGGCGTACCTGCAAATCAAGGACCCGAACAGCAAGTATCAGGATGCCGCGCATCTTGAGCACAAGATTTACACGCATCCGTACGATGACGGCGGCGTGATGCGCCCGCCCGTATTCGACGAGGCGACATCGCTTTCGGGATACAACGAGTTCAATTACGGCTTTGACTATTTCAATGGCACCGCTGTTGACAATAACAACGGCGACCATTCGGACGTCGGTCGCAACGTTTTGAAACTGGCATGGACGGCGGTATCGACGACACCAACGGCGATTACTCCCGGAGTAGGTGCTGGTGGCGTGAATCCTGGGGTGGTGATACCAGTAACGAGTGCAGCCGCGTTTGTGCCAAACAACTACGTCATTATTGGCGCGGATGGCACGGCTGATCAAGAGATCGAGTTCATTACTGCGGTTCAAAACATCAACGGCGCACAATCCATTACAGTGACTCAGGTTGGCTGGCCTCACGCTGCGGGAACGCAATTGATGGAGCCGATTAATCTGAATGGAAACAACTGGTTTGTAGAAACTTCGACGCCTAGCGGTGCGGGCAGGGTGTCGACTGTGAACACGTTTGGTGGGCTGCGTCCTGGCGATCAGATTTACTACGCCGGCGTCCAGCCTGATGCGACGGGAATACCGAGCGGCAATCCGAATCTTTGGACAGAGAGCAATGCGAAGAACTATGTTCAGGCCTATTACAACGATGGGACGAACAATTATGTCAACACGCTGAACAATAACCCCTACAACGGCAACTACAGCACGTACGTCGTGCGGCGAGTCGGCAATTTCGATCCGCAAGGTTATGAGGTTGACTGCCAGGCGATAGACGCTGGGCAGGAGTCTCCGGACGCTTCGATTCCTGGGAATTTCTATACGCCGAGCTACACTCCGGGCTTCGAAGATGCCGGAATAATGACTGGTTACAGCTATCCTCCGCAGGGGCCTGCTTCCGAGGACCCTGACCTTCAGGTGCAGTCCGCCGTTGATTTTGCGGCGAACAACAGCGCTCTCGTTGGGACGGGATTCACGCAGAACGACGTGCAGATCGAGGCCGCTGGGGCAGGCATGCTCACTGTGGCGGGGCTATTCAGGTCCCCGTCGCCTGTGGGGACGCCGGTGCAGCTCGGGTCCCAGCTCTCAGTGGCGGCAGGGCCGGGCAATCAGTCGATATTTGTTGAGGACGTTCAGGACTATGCCGTGGGGCAATCCGTGTTGATCGACACGGGCATCGATACCGAAGAGCAGGATATCACTGGGATCGCCGGTGCGGCTGGGCTGTCGATTGCGCCTCAATCGCTGAACTTTAGCCATCTGGTCACGTCGCAGGTGGTGCTGGGCAGCCTTTCGAAGGCTGCGGTAGTGGCCGGTGCGAATAGTATTACCGTGACAAACGCGGCGGACTTTGCTGATGGGGACACCGTTCTGGTGGACACCGGATCAAGCACGGAGCAGTTGGTAATTCAGAGCATCGCCAAGAACGTCCTCACGTTTACCACAGGCTTTACGCTGGGGCATACCGCGAAGGTTGGCGTCGTTCTTGGAACCTTGGTGAACGCCGTGGCGGACCGCAGCATATGGTTGCAACTGTCGGCGCTGCCTGCTGCCCAGCAGGACGGACGAGGCGGTGTCTTGTACAGTGCGACATGGCAGACGCCAATTGTGCCGTCAGACTACTACCTCGACGTGGTTACGTACGATAACGCGAAATGGCCGGTGCCGTACAATCTGCAAAACGAGATTCAGGATCTGGAGCCATCGGCGAACTCGTTGCCGTCGTCCAACTGGAGGATCTACGACCAGGTGTGGGGCTTCACGACGAACACGTTCACAGGGCAGCACGGCATTCTGGTGGTAAACGACTACTCGCTGCCCCAGAAGTTCTTTAACGGCAAGTTTGGGGAGCAGGGCGTTAGCAACGCAGAGGCGGCCAATTACTTTGGTTCGGAGTCGTATATCACGGATGTCGATGACAGCTATCTCGACCCCGAGTACGGCGGTCAAATGCCGCCGGCGTCGCTGCCCAACGCGGTGTTGGCGTACGGCTTCCATCAGTACGCAACGGATTATCCGGATGAGACGCCGATCTACGGTGACGTGGGCCTCGAACTGGATCCTGTGGCACCGAGCATTTATAACGACTATGCCGTGTGGCCTGAATACGGTTACGGCAACACGCTGGGGGTCAACTCGTATTCAGACGGCGACATGTCTGGCGGTCAAACGGTAGATGGAGCGTACGACGCGGACTCGCAGCAGTACGACATCTGGCGGATTCTGTGCCGTGGACCGATACCTGCGTCCGTGCTGCTTCAGTACGCGCCAACACTGCAGACCCAGCCGGCCGATCCGCTGACGAACACGCCAGTAAGGCAGGTAACAGTCGCAAGCAGTTGCGTGATTTGGCAGTCTCCTTTTACGGGCGATGAATTCGCGGCAAACGGCACGCTGGAAGATCCGACGACGCAGGCCAATCTTATCAGCTTCATTCAGCAGGGTGGTCGACTGTACGTGGAAGGCAAGGACGTTGGCTACGCGCTGACCGGAAACACCCCGAACGGGGCGAACACGTTCCTAACCACGTATCTTGACGCGCAATTTGACGCAGATGAATTTGGCTACCTGGGAGCGGTCGCAAACAAAGGTGGCACAGGCCGAATCTCGGGAGATGCGTACAACGACACGAACCATGCGTATTGGATACCGCAGGTCAATGGTGGGTACGTCTATGATTCTTTGAATCAAGCGGATGAGATGTTCTACCTCGGCAACGGCGGTGCAAACGAGGCCAGCCGCGCCGACATCGGCGACCGGGATGCGATAACCCCTGGTGCCAACGCCCAAGTTGAATTGCAGTTTGTCGGCAACAACGGAAATGCCGCTCTGATCGACACGACGATCCCGAGCACAATCAACGCAAATCTGAACGCGGTTGTAGTGTATTCGTCGTTCGGTGGTCCCGAGAGCATTGGCCAGGACATACATAGGTACGGTATCGGTGCAGGCCGATATTACGCGCATAATGTTCGCACAAAGTTGATGCACAACATCATCTGTTGGTTGCGAACGGGCTCGATCTTCGGCTCCGTTTACACGTCGGGCACGGCTGGTCAGCCGGTGGCAGGCGCTGTCGTCATCGCGACAAACGGAGTTGGCGGGCAATATACGGGTGCAACGGACTCAACCGGACACTTCCATATAGAGGGCCTCGTTCCCGATGCCTATACGCTGAGCGGCTACAAGGCCGGCTACTCGTTCCAGCACGCTGGCGCAGCGTCGTGGACCCATGGTGGAGACTTTACAACACAGAACCTCTTGGTTAACCAAGTGGCACCCGGTGTTGTGGTGGTCACTGTGCTGAACGGAGCGGTAACGCCGAACGCAGGAATTGCGGGGGTGTCGGTGACGCTCGCGGATGCGACCGGGCTTGTTGGTTCGCCGTCCTATCCGGGAACGACGAACGCGCAGGGGCAAGTTACCTTTACGGGTGTTGCTGCTGGAATGTACAACGTCACTGCAAACGGCAGCGCTGTTGGCTTCTCCACAGCTACGACGCTTCAGCCGATTACAGTGGCATCTGGACAGACGACGTCGGCGACACTTATCTTGACGCCATTGCCGGCACAGGTTACAGGCACGGTCACTGTTCACGATCCGGGCAAAGCGGACAACGGCGCGGCTATTGTCGGGGCGATTGTCACCGCTACGGGCACGGGCACCACCCAGGGAACGTACACGGGGACGTCGGCGGCTGGGGGCGTGTACACCGTGGCTGGAATTCCGGCCGGGACGTATACGATTACATGCACCGCCGTGGGCTATCTCCCAGGGACGTCCGCAGCGGTTACGCTGAAAAACGGTCAGACGGTAACGCAGAACTTTGCGTTGACGCCGGTGGCGACCCTCGTGGTCAACGTGGTTGACGGTTACACGCAAGCGGGAATTCAAGGAGTGACGGTAAGTGCTAAGGGCCAGGCCAATTTGGCGCCGGTCATTACGAACGCTAACGGCCAGGTGGGCTTCACGAACGTTCTTTTAGGAACGTACACGATTACGGCGAACGGCACTGCGGTGGGCTATTCCACGGTTAGCCAAACGACCACGGTTTCGACGCGGGCGACGGTGACGGTAACGATCACGCTTCTTCCGTTGCCGGCCACCATAAAGGGCACCGTGACGGCGTTCGACCCTAACGAAGCGGACAACGGGTTCGGAATAATTGGATCGACAATCGTGGTGACTCACGGGACGACGGTGGTGGCGGAAACCACGCCCACCGCGTCGTCGGGTGTCTATACGTTGCCACCGGTCGCCGCCGGGACGTATACGGTGACGGCTGCTGCGCCGGGATTTGTGTCACAGAGCACAAATGTGACGGTGACAGCGGGCCAGACCTTAGTGCAAGACTTCCAGCTTCTTCCTGCCGGAAACCTCACGGTGACGGTAATAGATGCTGCAACGAAGCTGCCGCTGGTTTCTGTGCCCGTCACAGTGCAGATTGGTCAATACGGTTACGGTCCTCTGTACACAGGTTCCAACGGAGTTGCAGGCCAAGTTCAGTTCACAAACATTCACGAGGGAGCCGCGACGGTCACGGCGAACGGTATGTCCATCGCTTACAGCACTGTGACGACGAACGCGACGGTTGGCACGGCGTCAGCCATCACAATCGCTCTCACGGCGCTGCCCGGCACGATAACCGGATTTGTGCAGGTGGGCTATCCGTCTTCGTACGTGCCTGTGCCCAGCGACAACGGTGCTCCTATAGTGGGTGCCACCGTTCAAGCCTCGGTGGGCAATAAGGTGGTCGACACGGTCACTACGGCTGCTGACGGCTCGTACACGTTCGCTTTGCCTCAGGGATCTTACACGATCAGCGCTGCTGCTGCCGGATTCGTTTCGGGCAGCTTGAGTGCCCCTGTGGTGACGACGTCGGGCTCGAGCACGGTGGCGCCCTCCCTGAGCCTGCTGCATTCAGGCAACTTGACGGTGAACGTGATCGACGCGACGTCGGGACAGCCGATCGGCTTGGCAAGCGTGGTGATCACACAATTGCCAAACGTCAACACGTTCGGGCCGTTCACCACATCGTCGAATGGGAGCGTTCTTTTCCCGAACATCCCGCTCGGCTCCTATTCGGTGGCCGTTGACGGGGTGTTGGCGGGATATGGCAAGAACACGGCGGCCGTGATTGTGGCAACTGCATCTAGCGTCACTGTGAAGCTTAAGCCGCTTCCGGGTCAGATTACTGGTCAGGTGACGGTGGCGGACTCAGGACAGCCTGACAATGGCAATCCGATAGCGAACGCCACGATTACGGCCGTTGGCATAGCGCCGACCGTCGGAACGTTCACGGCGACGACGAACAAGTTGGGCGTGTACACGATTAGCAACTTGGTGGCCGGAATGTATTCGGTGACGGCTCAGGCAGCCAATTATGAGCCAAGCTCTGCCACGAGCGTGCAGGTGCTGAACGGTCAGGCAACTACGGCGAACTTCGCGCTGCAGGCGACCGGTACCGTGTACGGCTTGGTTTACGAGGTGAGTGCCGGAAAGTCGCATCCGATTGCCGGTGCGACGCTTACCTTCACGGATCAGAACGGGTATGTGTACACGGCACTGAGCCAATCAACGGAGATTATCGGGGCGGACGGATCTCCGGCGAACTACACGATCAGCCTGGTGCCTGGAAGCTACACGCTGACAGTGTCTGCTCCGGGCTTCCAACCTCCGGCGTCGCAGGTGATCGTTGTGTCGGCGGCCGTGAACGTGCGAAACGACGAGCTGCTGGCCCCGTTGCATTCATATCCTGCGGGCATTCAGATGATCTCGGCCCCGGCGGATTACACCGGAACGTCCATTGAGCAGATATTTGGCGGGGCGACTGGCATCGAACTGGCCACATGGGTTCCTGGGAATACGCCTGCGGGCTATACGTTCTCGCCAAGCTATCCTTCAGATACGATGCACATAGGGCGCGGGTATTGGGTCAATTTCTCTGGCCCGGTGAATGTCACCGCTGACGGCATCCCTGCGTCCACAAATCAGCCGTTCCAGATCGGGCTTGGCTCTGGTTGGAACATGGTAGGCGATCCGTTCCCAGCTTCTGTGCCGATCTCCACGTTGTCGGTGGTGGACAGCGTTGGAAATGTCTACTCGTTCCTGCAGGCGTCCAGTCCGACAGTGAACCTGCTTAATGGCACCATATACAAGTACGATGTGAATACCGGATCGTATGTATCGGAATCGGTGGCTGGTGCGGGGGCAGATACTATCGACCCGTATGTTGGTTACTGGTTCCAGGCGTACACGGCCTGCACAATTCTGGTTCCGGTCCAATCCGTTACGGCTGCGGGCCATGCGAAGAAATGAGCCTTCTACAAGGAATAACAGTGCGCTTAAGTCCATCTTCGGGTATGCCGGAGTTTGTAAAATCGGCAGTCTGTAGCCACAGAAAGACCATCAGATGAAATCTTGCGATAAGATTCAGAAAATCATAATCTTGCTAAGCTTCGTCCTGTTCATTTCGTCGGTGCCGACGAGTGGAATTGCGGCGACAGCGCATAGCGGTCGGTCGGCCCTGAAATCCATTACGATCAGCCGGCTGAGCAAGCGGCTCCTTAAAGCGTACACGTTTTACAGGGTTCGCGTCGGTGAAAAGCCGCGAGTGGGTGATTTCATGCGACCGGCGAATCAGTTGCCGACCCAGAAGTCGTCGACCGCGCATATCGCCCCTGCTCTTACCACAGCAGCGACATCGGCCACGTACTCGCCGGTTCAGACGAGCGACATCACGTTGGCGACGTACACGACAAACCCGAATGGGCTGCCGACGTCGAGCACGCCGACTAACGTTGATCCGGTCTATTCGCACGACGAGTCGTTTCTGATGTTCGCATCGACCAGGTCATCCGACAAAAACCTGCACCTGTACAGCATTTCTTACACGGACGATCCTACGACGATGGTGCAGATGACGTCGGGCACGTTGAACGAGCGATGGCCGTCGCTCCTTGGGCCCGGCGACAATCAGGTGGCTTACTGCCAGTCTGCGTCGGCGCGCGGACCGTTTCGCTTGATGGTTGCACCGTTGGAGAACGTCAATGGCGAGCTGGTGGTAAACCAAGCGCAGGCGCTCGCTGTATCGCCGGCGACGTTGGATGTTCAGCATCCCAGCTATCATGGTGACACGATAGTGTATGCGGCGCGGCCTGCAAACTCGACCAAGCCGTATCATCTCTATTACGTGGAAGTTTCCGAAGTGGGCTCGGTGGGAATCAACGGGGCCACCACGGAGCTGACGTACGGGAATGCAGACGAAGAGAATCCCACATTTTTAGGTACGAACGCCCTTATTGCATTTGATTCAAATGCGACGACATATAGCACGGGGGGAGCCGGATCGACGACAAGCAAGGGTGTCAAGGCGACCAGGGACATTTGGGTGACGAGCCAGTCGGCGAACCAGTTGGAACAGGTAACGAATTCTCCAGGCACAAACAATATCGACCCTGACTGGAGTTCGGCGGATAAGAATGCGTATCTCAATCCGGATGGCGCACAGACATATCTGTACTTTTCAAGCAACCGCATAGGCCAACACTACAGCATCTTCTACCTTCAGGCAAACCCTGACACGATAGGGTTAGGCACCGTTTTGGAGGCAACTGAAGGCCAACAAGTGATATATGGCGGCACAAACACGGCGGTTCAGGTGCCAACAAGTGATCCACATAATCTGTATGACGACGTTGAGCCTGCTGAGTCCGGCCAGAATCCGTACTTGGACTGCGCATTTGTTTCTGATCGGTACCTTGTCAATCATCCCAATGACAATCCTGATCCAGGGAGCCCGGCAGACATAGAGCCGACGTCGTCGGTGACGGTGCCGGTGTCGTCGGAAGAGCTGATGTCGGCCCGTGTGCTGGACATTGATCCGCCATCGCTACTTCGATATAGCTCAAGCGAGATCGTGCATGTTGAGACCACTAACCAAACAGGGGTTACTAAGCGGTTTGTGCCGCCTGGCAGTCAGGTGAGATTCACCGTTCGTGTGAGCGACAGGCAAACGGGCATCAGCAACGTCTACCTCGAAATTAAGGACCCGAATTCGGCTGAACAAGACAATGCGGGCCTTGAGCACAAGGTCTTCACGATAGACAACACGCTGTCGCTGAAGCAGGACGAGGACAACGAGGCTTCGACGATTGGTGAGATGGGCATCTCGCCGTACGATCAAGCCGGCAACGTTGCCGGGGCAGGGATTGATGTCGGGAACCCCGATTCAATTTACTTGAACTATGCCGCGTCCGTGGTTGCGGCGACGACGCAAGCGGGCACCGGTACGCTGAAGTATCAGCAAAACACCACATTTACGAGCAATCCCCAACAGGCAGGGTTTTTCGTCGGGGAATCAATTACGGTTGGTGACGGCGTGTTTGCCGAATACACGATTATCACTGCTGTGAATCCGGCGACCAACACGCTCACGGTGCAACCTGCGCTGCAGATAGTGCATCCTACGGGATCATCTATCAAGCCGGGCAGCCTCGTGACGGCGAATGCTACAGCGACAAACCAGATAACAGTGGCGAACGGCATCGATTTCTCGCCCGGTCAGAGCCTGCTCATAGGCGGCGGCGCTCAGACGGTAGGGGCTACGATCACGGCGGTGAACGCAAACGTTCTTACGCTTAACGCACCGGTGACTGTGGTTGCTAGCGGCGTGGAAGCTCCCGACTTTGTGTATCTGGGATCGACGCTGGCAAGTACGATCTATCCGGGAACCAGCGAGACCGTGTCCGTAGGGAATGCGGCGAGTTTCGTCGCCAACAGCTATGTCGATATCGACTCCGGCGCGAAGTTAGAGTCCGTGCTTGTAACGGCGGTCAGTGTCGTGAACAACACGATTACGATTGCAAAGGTTGGCCTGTCGCACGGGGCTGGCGCACCGGTCGTGGTTGGCACGCTCACAGCGGGCGCAACGAGCGGCACGGGGCAGCCGGGCGTCATACAGGTGGCTAACGCGGCCGGGTTCGGCGTCGGCGAGAATCTGGTGATCGATGCGGGGCAGTTTGCGGAAGCAACCATTATCACGAACGTCGATTATGTGAACAACCTGATCTATGTGAAGGCGATCAACTATTCGCATCAGGCGGGAGCGGTGGTGATGGCATCGGGTGTGGCCACGGGTCTGTCCGCTGCCGCGCCAGGCGTCTATCCGTATGATGAGACTGTGCTGTCCACGGCAGGCTTCTTCGCCGGAACGACGGCTATCACGGACGTTAGCAGTAACCAGGAAGCCAATTTGGTGAACTTTATCGCGCCGTATACTCTTGAGTTGGAAACGCCTCTTCAATTGTCGCATGCTGTGAATGCGCCCGTTGTTCAAGAGACTCCCACTACAGCGCTTAAGAATGCGAACAAGGCAGGGGACGTTGCGTTAACGGTTAACAACGCGGGCTTCTTCGATATCGGAGACGAGATACAGGTCGGAGCAGGGGCTGACCAGGAATACGCGTCCATCACTGCGATCAACTATCAGACGAATGTGATCACAATCCAGGTGGCGAGCTTCCAGGTTCCTGGGCTCGTAAATGCCCATTTGCAGGGTGAGCCTGTCTTCCCGATCATTCGGAACCAGTTTGACCCGATGGGCGCCGAAACGGATTGTCAGGCGATCAACGCGAGCATTGAGGCCCCGGATGCGAGCAATCCGAAGAACTTCTCGACACCGGACTACGTGCCTGGCTTTGAGGACGCTGTTCCTTATACAGGCGGGCCGAACGGCGCGTATCCCGCTGAGAAGGTGTGGCTGAAGCTAACGCCGTTGCCTGCGGCTCAGCAGGACGACAATGGGGGCACGCTGTGTACTGCAACGTGGTCTACGCCGTCGATCTCAAGCGACTACTACACCGATGTGATTGCTTACGACAACGCTGTCTTTCCCGTGCCGTACAACACGACGGAGCTGGGTCTTGCTGCGGCGCAATACGGAGACTCGATCAACTGGCTGATCTACGACAACGTTTGGGGTTTCAGCACGCAGCCGTTTGTCTCTCAACATAGCGTTCTTGTGGTGAACGACTACGCGCTTCCTCAGAAGTTCTTCGATAACAAGTTCGCCGGATACGTTTCGGGGAACAACGTTCCGTCAACCTGGTATGGCGCAGAGTCGTACGTCACGGAAATAGACGCGAACTCAAGCGATACGACGGCACCGTCGCGGCTGCCGACATATGCGGAAGAGGTCAACTTCAATACAGGTGCGGCGACGAACTATCTTCCTATCCAAACAAGCGCAGAGGGGTACAACTACCCTGCGTACGCCAATGGCCTTGGCTATGATTCTTACATTGACGACGAGCAAGGTGACTTCTCGACCGTCAGCACGAACATGACGCCGAGCTCTCAGGGCTATGATATTTGGCGCGTTCTTTCACGTGGGCCAGTGCCATCAGGTGTGCTGACGGCATATACGCCGCGTACGATAACGCAGCCGGCCAACCCTGGTGTTGCTAACTCTACGCCGACACAGGTGAGCAGCGCTCCTGCATGCGTGCTGTGGATCTCGCCTTTTGCTGGCGACACCTTTACCGACAGCGGCACGATCACCGACGTCAATACCCAGACTATGCTCGACACCTTCCTTACGGCGGGCGGCCGGCTAATGGTCGAAGGAATTGACGTGGGATGGGCGCTAACCAATAACGGCGCAGTTACCAATAACTTCTACACCAATGATCTTCAGGCGGTGTTTGGCGCCGATGACGTTGGCTATGACCCCGGCACCATGGTGTTGCAAGCGGCGGGAGCACAGACCGACTATATTTCACATGATGCTTACATTAACCAAGGAGTAGGTGGAGATCCATTTGACAACGGTGGCGTTGGGCACCATGGCTTTACGCAGTGGGTCACAGAGGGCTATGTGCCGGGCTATGGTTTCAACTACGACACGCCGAACAACAATAAGACAACCATCGCAAACGACGGGTTCAACAACGATCTGAACGACTTACGGACAGACGGCAGTTTGAATGCTTCGGACAGCGGTCTCGGATTCATTGACGGCTTCTCCGTGAACCCAAAGGCTGTTCCTGTCCCTCCGTTCGAGTTGAACGGGACGCCGGTTGGGACGTACGAGGACGGCTTGATCTATTATCAAAACCCGACCACGGGGTCGAAGATGGTGTATAGCTCATTTGGATTGGAGGCGCTGTCTCAGGAGCTGTACTATCTTGCTCCGGCGAAAGAGGGCAACTACCAATACGCGCCGTTCTTTGTGTCGTACAATCAACGAACTGACTACTTGCATGACGTCATTTGCTACCTTCGCACGGGAACCATTCAGGGTACGGTGCATTCGGTCAGCGGTGCTGGTGCGGGAGTCGCTGGAACTGTCGTCAGTGCGACCAACGGCATTGACAAGATCACGTACACGGGAATCAGCGGTGCGAACGGCTCCTTCCAAATTCAGGGTCTTCCTGCGGGGCGGTATGCGCTGAACGCATATAAAGCGGGATTCTCGTACCAACATCAGGGAGAGAGCGCAGAGGATCTGCACGGCGGAGACGTTGTTCAGAACGCGAGCTTGATCGTTTCGCCGACGGCTCCTGGGAACGTCACGATTACGGTGGAGGACTCCAATACAGCGGCGGTTCTTGCCGGAGCGAGCGTTACCCTCACCGAGGTGGCGTCGGGGACGGTGCTAGGGCCTGTGCTGACGAGCACCTTGGGCACGGCAACGTTCTATTCGGTGCCAACCGGCAATTACAATGTGATCGCCAATGGCACTGCAATCGGATACGCGGTGTCAGCGCCCACATTGCTGGCAGTTGCAAACACCGCCAACAACGCGCTCACAATTCTGCTCAAGAAGACAGGCGCGTCGATCTCTGGATACGTCACCCTTTCGGATCCTGGGCAGCCTGACAATGGGAGCCCGATAAACGGGGCGACCGTCACGCTTGGGACGAATCCTGTCACCACGGTGACGACGTCGCCGACAGGTGCCTATCTGCTGCCGAATCTGCAGCCAGGGACGTACAACCTGCAGGCTTCCAAGGCAACTTACGGTTCGTCCGCTTTGATCAAAGTGGTCGTTACCGCCGGGGCGTCCTTGGTAGAGCCGCTGCAGTTGACGCCGAGCGGAAAGGGAGGAGCGTACTTCCAGTTCGCATCTGGCCTTCAGATGATATCCGTGCCTTACGACTACACGTCGTCCGCATATACGCTCTCGCAGATTCTCGGGAGCCCGACCACTGCGCCGAAGCTCGCGGCATTCAACCCGACATTGGGTGAATACGTAGTGACCCCCAGCGTACCGTCGGACACCTTCCACCTTGGGCAAGGTTATTGGAGTGATTTTCCGAAGGTGACGTCGCTGACGCGTCTTGGAACGCAAAATACGAGCACGACGTTCTCGATACAACTGAACACTCAGTGGAACATGGTTGGTGATCCATATCCGACGAATGTGCTGCTCTCTAATCTCAAAGTCCAGGATCAGAACGGAAATCAGTACACATTCGCAGCAGCGTCGGGTGCTACCGTACACCTGGTAGGGGCTCAGATATACTCGTACGACCAAGCGACCAACAGCTACGTTGGCCATTACATTGGCAATCCATCAGAGCCTGCTCCCGTACTTTCGCCGTATGTTGGTTACTGGTTCCAGGTATACGCTCCGCTGACGATTATCGTGCCCAATCCAAATAACGGTGGATAAGGCTAACCAGAAATGAATGACAGAGATCACATTTTTGTACGGCGAACAGCTAATAACGACTGTTCGACCGCATACAGAAGGAGTATCGCAGAGTGAGACACCTCAAAGGCCATAAGATCGCGCAGCCATTAAGCTTCGTTCTGTCGCTATTGGTCGTTTATTTGACACTTTGGATTACGACTGCCGGCTCGGCGCCTGCGGTTGCGCAGCTTGCGACACATTTGCCTAGTTGGGTTGTGCTCGACTTTTCAAATGACACGTCCTACGGAGGCTCGGACATTGGTCGTGAAGCCTCTGATGCGCTGGTTGTTGAGCTGACGAAGACAAACAAGTTCAACTTGTCCGCGCGGGGCGACGTCGCGACCGCGATGACAAATTTGGGCTTGACGTCACCGCTGAACACGGTGGCGACGCAGAAGCTAGGCCGCGAATTGAACGCCGATGCGGTGGTTACTGGCGAGGTGCTCAGCATCGTCAAGCATAACAACCCCACCGAGTTCGTTGCGACCGTAGCCGTCCGTGTGACGGACGTTGCTTCGGGCGAGCTCGTGAACGGAGCGTTGGCGCGAGGAAGCGTTCATGCACCTCCCGGCGTGCCGCCCGACGAGGACATGCTTGTCGGCGAGGCGATCAGCCAGGCCGCATTCACGGCGGTCCAGCGGATGTCGATTTACAACTTGCCGATCGCGACCATCATCAATAACAGCGATCCGCAGACTGTGTTGCTCAATCATGGCACAAGGGACGGCCTTCATCCCGGATTGAGCATGATAGTCACCCGCCAGGGTCAGGAAGTTGGCCGAATCCGAGTGACCACCGTGGAAGCCGACGATGCAGAGGCGGTCATTACGAACCAGGGCCTCGGCATTCAGCCTGACGATAAATGTAAGGCGATATTCGCGTTGCCTGCGTACAGCGTTCATGGCAATGACGTCATAACCACAGCGGATATTGGAACGACCTCTGCTGAGGCGGCATCGAGCAGGAGCGCATTCAGCGGCGTTGGCGGCGTGCTTCTCGCAATTCTCGCCGGTGCGTTGATCGTGTCCTTTGCTGGCAAGGGATCGAACAACGGCAACGTGGGCGGTGGCGCGGTAGGTTCTGCAAGTGCGGCAACTGGCTTTGGTCCGGCTGTAGGCTTGCCATTGCCTGCGGCAGGTGCGTCGCCCGACCTCAGTATCGGCAACATTATCTCGTGGGGATCGGGCAACCTGAACCCGACGTCGGTTCAGTCGTTCAATATCTACCGCTCGAGCTGGACTGCTCAAGGTGGTCTGCAGAACGGCTATCCGATACCGGTGTTGTCAGTGGGACGAACAACGAGATCGGCGCTGGACAACGGTGCCGTGAGAACGTTCACCTACCAGGATGTGACAGACTTGAGCGTGGTTGGAGGTGTGCCCATCGGCGCACTGAACACCGCGACCGCTACTGCCGTGCCTGGTATCCTGCCCGGCCAATCGAATTACTATAACGTCAGCGCAGTGTACTCGCTGGTAAATGCCAGTGGTACGGTGGGCTACATTGAAACACCTGTGACTGCGGATCAAACAGGCTATGCGACGGCGATTGTGCCGCTCGATTTGCAGACTCAGCCGACGGCGATCTTGATAAACGGGCAACCGTATAATTCGAAGGTCACCTTCCCGTACTCCAGCATTACGTTCTCGTATCTTTCCGTGGCAGGTGCTGACACGTATGTGGTCGATTTCTCGACAAGTGCCAACTTCCTTCCGAAGGTCACCCTTAGCCCGTCGCCGATGGTAACCACTACAGCGGGAGGCGTGCTGCTCACTTATTCGAACATCAATGTGCTTAACCTGTTCCCGGGATCATCTGGTAAGCCGATTTACTTCCGCATTGGGGCTCGAAACAGCATAGACAGCCCAGGACCGGTGCTAGACCGACGGGATTACCCAAATCCTGATATCGTGAACGGCAATTCGTCCTATGTATACACGACCACGGGTACGTTCTCAGGAACTTAGGAGCAAGGATATGTTTAGATACGATAGATTGAGTCCGATGCGCACTGTAATAGGTGCGGTGGCGTTGGCGGCAGGCGCATTGCTTCTAAATTCGTCGCTGCAACCGGCCTTTGCGAAATCGAAGGCGGTGCCGCGCGCATCGATACACGATGCCGCTGCGGAAGTTCACACTGTGCTGATCTTTCCGTTCGCAAACAATGCGGGTGCCGATGCGGCGTCCGCAGCGAGCGGAGTGGCGCAGTCGGTCAAGGTAAAGCTCAATTATTCTGGGTTTTACCAGGTTACCGCCTTCTCACCCGCATTGCCAGCGGCTCAGCGCGCGATTACAGACGGAGTTTTGAAGGAAACGGATCTTGCCGGTCCGTTTACAGACAAAACGATTCCGCAAAAGATAGCGAGCCTCACGGATTCTGATGGTTTTATCATTGGGTCTGTCGAGTCCCGGGCTATTGACACCGCGTCCGGCAAGGTGACGATCACGGCTGACGCGACACTGTATAAAACAGATTCTAGCGCTCAGTTGAAGACGGCAGCAGCTACCGGGGTTGGAACGCCTGCGTATGTTGGGGAAGATCCGGCAACAGTGGAGCAGCGGGCGGTAGACGCAGTTGCAACGTCCCTGGTGCAACAACTCGAACCGGTAGGCTCGGCAAGTGTGGCAGAGGCCATTCCGGACACGACGCGTGGCAGCCACATCTCCCCGTCGCCTATTCTCATGGTAGTGCTGGCTGGGCTTCTTGTGGCCGTTGTCGCACACAACGTTGGCACGGACAAGAGCTCAGGCGGCGGATCGAGCAGCAGCACCGGTGGTGGCACCGGCGGCGGCGGCGGTGGTGGTGGCAACCCTCCTTCACCACCAATCTTCTAAGCGCCGTTTCAGTGGTACGATTTCTCCGCCATGTCAGCTCGGCCAGAGCAGGCATGGCGGTGAAGTTATTAAGGGACGCTTCGAGAGTGCCTTTGAGCGCCGGTAGTGTTCTATCCAGGTGATTCCTGGTAAAAATCGCCCCAAGTACAACATATGTACAATCTCCGTCCAATCATGTGCCCATCAGGCGTGCTGGCGATAATTGCGGCCGCGATGCTTCTGCTCGTGGGAATGCCCGCTTGGGCGGACGACCCTGCGACGATAACGATGCAGGCAAACCCCGAAATCATCTTGGCCGACGGTTTTAGCACCACCAACATCACCGCGTCCGTCACTCTCTCGGGAGACAGGATTCCGCCGGATGGGACTCTGGTAAGGTTCGCGTCAACTGCCGGCAGCCTCGCTAGCATTTCAGTTCCGACATCGGGTGGTGTTGCGCGCGTCATTCTGACGAGCAGCCCAACTGCTGGGACGGCCGTGGTGTCTGCCTCGTTCTTATCGTCCGGTGAGGGGGCGAGCGCGCAGTTGAAAGTTGAGTTCACATCCGACAAAGACACCGCAAATACCGATGACATCAATTCGAACTGGGTGAAAATCGGGAGCTCGGGATACTTGCTGTACAGCGCGGACACGCGAACGATCGACAGCGCCGGCAAGAATCACGGGGTTCACCTTGTCTACCGTGGGTTGGACGTGGTGGCGGACGCGTTGCAAATGGATCTTATTACGACGTCGTTTCGTGCGCGCAACGCGATTTTGAGCCACGATGGCACCGAGACCGTGCATGCCGCGCAAATCGCATACAATTTGCTGGGCCATCAGGGCGACGCGGTGGTGATCGAGGATGGGGCGCAGCCGGAGAACGTCACAATCTCGGGAGTCGAGCAGAAGGTGGCACCTATGAAGGATTCTGATCTGCAGATGATGCAGATCAAGAAGCCCTACGATTTTGTCGATCTTTCAAACAGCCAAGTGGTGCTTACTGCGGCGGCGCTTTCGGTGAAGCCGGGCGATAAGGTGCTGTTGAGAAAGTCCACGCTGTATGTAAGCGGGAAGAAGATGGTGTCGCTTGCAAACGAGGTGATGCCGTTGACAACCGACCAAGTGCTTGGCAGACAGGTTGTTGGCTTTGGCTCAGACGGTTTCTTCCTTGAGGTGCCGTATTATTTCAGCGTGACGCAAGACCATGCGGCGCAGCTTGAGCTGCGCAGCCCCACGGCATCGCGCGAGGCCGGAGACTATCTGGCAGGAAACAGCTACTCGCTTGACATGGACGATCAATATGGAACGGCGGACGGCAAGCACACGGGCGAGTTTCAACTGCTCGGGCTCTTAAGGGGCGATTGGGATGCGCGATGGAACCAGACGGAGACGTTTCGCGATGGCACCCGAGGCTACTTCTATGCAGATTATCCGAGCGGACGGGGCATGTTCACTTCATCGAATCTGACGCATCAGTTCCATGGGTTCTCTACCAATCTGACGACGTCCTCGTCCGATAGCACGTTCAATGGGTCGTCCTATAAGAACAAGCGCGTTGGGACCAGCATTCAGTCTGATAATCGTCCCTTGCTCAAGAAATCTCCGGCGGGGTTGCAGTTTACCACTATCCTGTCTTCGGAGCAGGGACGTGGAACGATTAGCGAGCCGTCGCAAGCACGGATCACCACGCCTTACTCCACATATGGTTTGGACATGCGCGTGTTTACAGTTGCGGCGGGGCAAACGAAGGCGTTCACGGTGTCGCAATCGTATGACGTTGGCGATACGATGGATGCGATCTCGCATCAGACTGCGTTGACGGAGACAGCGAACATAGGAGCCAATCAGCGCTTGTCGAGCACGTCGCTCGCCACCTTCCAGTACACGTTCACCCACAATCCGTTGCTGGGTAGTTACAGCGGCGCCGCTGCCGCCGGGGTGTTGACGCCCTATGGTTCGGTGAGGCACGACTTCAGCCTCGGATGGAGCACGGCACCGGTCAATAACCTTTGGAGCTTGTCGCTTCTGTCGTCGGTGTCGGTTCCAGACACATCCACCGACTTGTCGTCGGAGTTTTCGTACCGCATAGGCAACAACTGGCATTTTGGCCTTACTGGCGACGTCGCCAGCGTTGTGGGATATGAGTATCGGGACCTGGCATTCACGCTGGATCGCCGGATCGCAAATCGCGCGGTTCAGGTGTCATACTCCACAATCGAGCACCGCTTCCGCTTGAACCTTACATCCGCAGGATTTTAGAGACCTTGCCATGAATTCCCCTCTGCTGCGCGATCCTCGTGATCGCCACTTTCTCTTGCCAACGCGAATCATCTGGTCATCGGGCGCTGTTGACGGCGCGGCAACGGGCACCGAGTGCCTTCTTTCGCAAAACACGGGGCAGGCTACGCTTGCTGACGTGCCCGTGTGCATGCTGAAACACGGCGGCTCGATACCCGGAATCGTGCTTGATTACGGGCAGGAGCTTCACGGGGGCATTCAGATCGTCGTCCGCAACATAAGCTGCGGTCGCGTGCGCTTGCGTGTCAGGTTCGGTGAGAGCGTCTCCGAGACAATGGGCGAGCCGATCAACGACCATGCGGTACACGACTGCGAGATTATCGCTCCGGCCTGGGGTGCGCAGGAAATTGGAAACACAGGCTTTCGATTTGTTCGCATAGACCTGCTGGACGTCGACGCCGAAATCGAGCTTATCGCAGTGCGGGCTGTTTCGCTGATGCGCCCCGTTGAATTTCAGGGCTCGTTCCAGTGCAGCGACCCGTTGCTCAACACAGTGTGGGAAACGGCGGCGCGCACGGTCCACCTCTGCATGCAGGACTACGTTTGGGATGGGATCAAGCGCGACAGACTTGTGTGGATCGGCGATCTTCATCCGGAAACGATGGTTATCAGCTCGGTATTCGGCGCACAGAAAATCGTTCCACTGTCGCTCGATTATGTTCGCGACACCACGCCATTGCCAAATTGGATGAACGGAATACCCTCGTATTCCCTCTGGTGGATTCTGATTCAGCGGGACTGGTACAGATATAGCGGCGACCTGGGCTATTTGAAGGGGCAGCAACCTTATCTTGTGGCGCTTTTATCGTTGCTCGATGGATTTATAGGCGAGGATGGGATTGGCAGGCTTCCTGGGAATGCGTTTCTGGATTGGTCCTCGGCTGGGGATGAGAAGTCAACCGTCGCCGGTCTTCATGCACTACTGCATATGGCCGTTGGCGCGGGCGCATCCCTGTGTCGTGCGCTCGGCAATTTGGGGGCGGCGTCAATTGCCGAGGGATCGGCCAACCGCATGATGCGACATGTGCCAGCGCTGGCCGGTCTCAACAAGCAAGCTGCAAGTTTGCTTGCCCTTGCGGGGTTGCACTCGGCAGAGGACGCGAACGAGCAGGTGATGGCCGTGAACCCATTGGCTGGCCTGTCGCCGTTTTACGGCTATTACGTGATGCAGGCGAGAGCGGCCGCCGGAGATATTGCCGGATGCCTGGAAATGCTTCGGAAGTATTGGGGCGGAATGCTCGACATGGGCGCGACTTCGTTTTGGGAGGCGTTCGATCTCTCGTGGATTGAAGGGAACCCGACTCGAATCGATCAAATACCCGTGGTGGGCCGGCCGGATATCCATGCGGATTTCGGCGAACACTGTTACAAAGGTCTCCGGCACAGCCTCTGCCACGGTTGGGCGGGCGGCCCGGCTGCATGGCTTATCGAGCATGTTCTCGGCATCAGCCCAGTGGAGCCGGGATGCCGGGTGGTGCGCGTGGCACCAAACCTTGGAGACCTCGATTACGCGGAAGGATCATTGGCGACGCCCTTTGGCTGCGTCCGCGTACGCCATGTGCGGCAGCCTTCAGGTGCCGTAACGACCGCCGTGGATGCGCCACGCGGCATCACCATCGAGCGGGTTTTGTAGCCTTTTGCCACACGGATTGTCGGGTGCCCGCCGCCTTCCTGTCGCGCTCAGAAGGATTCTACATGGGTTATAGGGCATTATCGAGAAGCAATAAACGATCGGTGAACGATGAGGCGGATAAAACCGTCCGCCAAGACGCAAGACAACGGAAATGACCCCACGAATTTATAATCCCGCCGAGCATCATGAGATGCTGTTACGCAGCCAAAAACCCGCATTCTCCTATCGCGGCCAGCGCTTTGCCGAATGGCAAACAGAGTTGCGCGCCGAGCTGAAGAAAGCACTTGGGCTCGACCGACTGGGCGAACCTGTGCCTCTCAACGTTGAAGTGCTCGACACCAAGCTCACTGCGATGTTCAAGCGGCGAACAATGGCGTTCACATGCGAAAACGGTGCGGATTGCATTTGCCACATGCTTACGCCCATGGGCTTGCGAGAAGGTCAGAAGTTGCCCGCGATTATCTGCCTTTCCGGCCACGGAAGCGATGTTCACGGAGCGATCGGCCGAAGCGGCATGGGTGCCAATTCCACGGCCACAGATCCCGACGTCGCGTTTGCCTTGCAGGCGGTCGCTCATGGCTTTATCGCGCTTGCAGTGGAGATGAGGGGGTTTGGAGATCGGGCGGACAAGCCTTTGCGAGGCGGTGAGGGCAGCGGCTGTGACGAGGAGGCAATGCGTGCCCTGATGCTTGGCCGCACTCTGGCCGGTGAGCGCGTATGGGACACGATGCGGGCGATAGACCTGTTGGAAACAATACCGGAGGTCGACAAAGACCAGATTTGCTGTCTTGGCTTCTCCGGTGGAGGCGTGGCCGCCTTTTACACGTCATGCGTCGACCCGCGCATATACCTCACCGTGGGCGCTTGCTCGTTCTGTACCTATGCAGACAGCATCTTTAGCCTGCGCCATTGTACCGACAATTATATCCCGGGCATTTTGCGCATTGCGGAGATGTCCGATCTGTGCGGGTTGGTGGCACCCCGAAAGCTCCTCTTTGTCAACGGGAAGGCCGATCCGATATTTCCCATCGTCGGCGCGCGCCGCGCCTTTGGCGCTGCCCAGCGAATTTTCGGCGTGGCCGGTAATCGCGACAATATCCACCTGTTCGAATTTGAGGGCGCTCATCGCTTTTATCCGAGAGAAACTTGGAATGCCATTCGCGCCATGGTCACCCATGAGTAGGTCGTCGCGTCCCAAACTTACGAGAGCACTGCTTGCGTGCTTTTTTGTGGTCTGTGCGCTCCAAGTGCCGGCAATGAGCTCGGCTTTGCTTGGCGCCACTCTCATCACCCTGCAAAATCCCTCGTTCGAAAGCCCTGTGGTTGGCGCATGGGGCAACGATATCGACAACTGGACACGAGATGGCGACGGAAGCGGAGTCCTGCATCAGTCGAAGCCGAACGGCGACGGCAACCAAGTGGTCTATCTGCAAGCGTACGGTGCCAATACGATTTCCCAAGCTGTCGGCGATATAGGAAACGCCGCATGCACATATGATTTGCGAGCTGGTTTCGGTTTGTTTGCCAACGAGGAGGGGCGAGGAGCATCCAATGGCGGAACGGCTTGTCTCGCACTGATTTCCGGGCCTTCCATTCTCGCGAAGCTTCCCATTAGGAGCGTGGATCTAGTGAGCGCAGAGCTCAAATACTACGACCTGAAAGTGACTGTTCCGCCTCATTCGCATTGGTTCGGCAAGCCGCTTGCCGTGATGATCGGCGCGATGGGGGACGCATCGTCATCAACTCCGTATTCGTTTGCCGTCGACAACGTCCAGCTTGCAGTGGGTGCCGATGATGGCGTGTCGCCCGTAGCGGCTCTCCCGTCTGCCGGTGCGCCTGTGCCATCCGCCGATCCGCTGGGACGCCAACTTGTGAAGACATATGTCCTTGATCCTTCGTCTTACCGTCATTATGTAGATTCGTTCAACGCATCTGACGACGAGCTGTACGGGGGTGCCTTTCGAAATGCGCAAGCGTGGGAGTTCATAAGCCGGAACATCCCGTTCTTCGACTCGCCGGACACAGACGTCAACGAGACATATTATTTTCGCTGGTGGACTTATCGGAAGCATCTGGGGCAGATTCCCGACGGCACATGGGTGGTATCCGAGTTCTTGCCGGACGTGGGCTGGGCCGGGAAGTACAACACGATTGACTGTGCGGCTGGGCATCATATCAGGGAGGGACGGTGGCTGCACGATGCGGAATTTATGGACGATTACTGTAAGTTCTGGTTGTCGCCGAACGGCGACCCGCGCCGGTACAGTTTCTGGATCGCAGATTCTGTGTACCAACAGTGCCTGGTAACCGGAGACCGTTCACTGGCCGTCGGCCTTCTTAACGGCCTTGTAGGCAACTACCGTGCCTGGGAGGCGAGCAACCGTGACCCAAACTGCCTCTTCTGGCAAGTGGATGATCGCGACGGTATGGAAGTGTCCATCGGAGGATCTGGATACCGGGCGACAATCAACAGCTATATGTACGGTGACGCGGTCGCAATCGCCAAAATAGCGGCATGGGCTGGGAATGCGGGCGTGGTGGCCGAGTTCAATGGCAAAGCGAACGCCCTAAGAGACCTGATGAACGGCAAGCTATGGGACAAGAGTGCACAGTTTTACAAGGTGCTGCCTCGCGAAGCCGGTGCTTCTCTCGTCAGCGTCCGAGAGCTTCACGGTTATACACCATGGTATTTTGACATACCGCCAGTGGATTACTCGGCCGCGTGGACGCAACTGATGGAGCCGCAGGGGTTCTTAGCGCCCTATGGTCCCACCACCGCGGAGCAGCGCGATGCGCATTTTGCACTGAGCTACAGCGGGCATGAGTGCCAGTGGAACGGTCCAAGCTGGCCGTTTTCCACATCCGTCACACTTGTGGCGATGGCGAATTTGCTGGACGATTACCATCAGAACGTTGTTTCATCCACCGATTACTTCAAGATCTTGAAAATCTACGCGGATTCCCAACGCTTGAAGAAGGACGACGGCAGCGTCGTTCCTTGGATCGACGAGGACGTCAATCCGGACACGGGCGATTGGATCGCTCGCACCATTCAGAAGAAAAGCGGCAATTGGAACCCGCATGAGCGCGGAAAGGACTACAACCACTCCGAATTTTGCGATCTCGTGATCAGCGGTCTTGTCGGACTGCGCCCTCGACCTGACAACACGGTGGACCTGCATCCGCTTGTTCCGCCGAACACGTGGCCTTGGTTTTGCCTTGACGGCGTGCTGTACCACGGGCACACGCTCACAATCGTTTGGGATCAGACAGGAAAGCACTACAGCCACGGGAAAGGCCTGCAAGTGCTGGAAGACGGAAAGGTAATAGCCAAACGCCTGGATCTTGGGCCGATTACCGGAAAGCTCTAGCACGGCTGCACTGCCTGTGGGCCGGTGCGACAGCCTCGGCGCCGAGCGCCTTCGGTGACAGTGCTTGAGAGATCTTCCGGAACAGCGTGCCAAAATACGCCGTTTCGATGATGCTCTTCCTAAACTCGAAAATGTATGATCAGCACAGGATGCCGCGATACGTTGGGTGCAGATAACAGTTGGACGCGGCTAGTAATGGGATATGAAAAAACAATCAGTAACAACGATAGACGGAAATGAGGCGGCCGCCCTCATCGCATACAAGGCCAGCGAGGTCATTGCGATCTATCCGATCACACCGTCCACTTCCATGGGCGAGTTGTCCGACGCGTGGAACGCGCTGGGCGAGAAGAATATTTGGGGCCAGGTTCCGCTCATACAAGAGATGCAGTCCGAAGGCGGAGTTGCGGGCGCGACCCACGGTGCTCTCCAAACGGGCGCACTTTCCACCACGTTTACCGCCAGTCAGGGACTTCTCCTGATGGTGCCGAACATGTACAAGATCGCCGGCGAGCTAACGCCCACGGTTGTGCATGTTACGGCGCGTGCAATCGCAACGCACGCCCTTTCGATTTTTGGCGATCATAGCGACATTATGGCCGCGCGAATGACCGGCTGGGCCATGCTCTTTTCCAATTCCCCGCAAGAGGCAATGGACATGGCTCTTGTGGCGCACGCGTCCACACTTTCCTCTCGCATTCCTTTTGTCCATGCATTTGATGGCTTCCGAACCTCCCACGAGGTCGCGAAAATTGACAAGATCTCGGACGAGCAAATTCACGAGATGCTCGACGATGACCTGATTCTCAACCATCGCATGCGAGCCTTGTCGCCCGACCATCCTGTGATCCGTGGCACCGCGCAAAACCCTGACGTTTTCTTCCAGGGCCGCGAAGCTGCCAACTCGGCCTATGCCTCCGTTCCTGAGATCGTTCAGGCGCAGATGGACAAGCTTGCCGCGTTGACCGGACGTCCCTATCATCTCTACGACTACTATGGCCATCCCGAAGCGGATCGCGTCATCGTGGTTATGGGATCTGCTTCCCAAACGGTGCTTGGCACAGCCGAAGAGCTCAATCGCCAAGGCCAGAAGGTAGGTATCCTTTCGGTTCGCTTGTTCCGTCCATTCTCGGCAGCCCATTTTGTTGGCGCGCTGCCAGCGACCGTTCGCTCCATTGCCGTGCTTGACCGCACCAAAGAGCCCGGTGCCGTGGGAGAGCCGCTCTACCAGGACGTCGTCACTGCAATCGCCGAGCAACTGTCCAACGGCACAGCGCCGTTTGCCAAGATGCCAAAGATAGTAGGGGGCCGGTACGGTCTGTCGTCGAAAGAGTTTACTCCTGCAATGGCAAAGGGCGTGTACGACCATATCGCACAACCCGAACCGCTCAACCACTTTACCATTGGTATCAATGATGACGTGACGCATCTCAGCCTTTCGTACGATCCGTCGTTCAGCATCGAAAAGGAAGACACCGTCCGTGCAGTGTTCTGGGGGCTTGGCAGCGACGGTACAGTCGGTGCAAACAAGAACACGATCAAGATTATCGGCGAAGAGACGGACAATTATGCGCAAGGCTACTTCGTATACGATTCGAAGAAGTCTGGCTCGGTTACGATCTCGCACTTGCGCTTTGGTGCCAAGCCGATCCATGCGCCGTTTTTGATCGACACGGCAAACTTCGTGGGCGTCCACCAGTTTGGGTTCATCGAAAGGTATCCCGTGCTCGATATGGCCGCACAGGGCGCGTCCGTCCTGATCAACACGTCGCACGGTCCCGAAGACCTTTGGGAAAACCTGCCAGCCTCGGTCTGCAAGCAGATCGTGGAAAAGGATCTGAAGATCTATGTGCTGGACGCCTTTAGCGTGGCACAGGAGCAGGGGCTTGGTGGCCGTATCAACACCATCATGCAGACCGCGTTCTTCAAGCTCAGCGGCGTTCTGCCGGTTGACGAGGCAATTGCCTACATCAAGAAAGCCATTGTCAAGTCTTACTCGCGCCGAGGCCAGAAGGTGGTCGACGCCAACTGCGCGGCTGTTGATGCAGCTATTTCGCACATGAAGAAGGTCGAGCACGGTTCTCTTGAGAACCTTACTCGCAATATGGTGGTGCAGAGCGCGTTTGCCCCTGAAGCGCCGGATTTCGTGCGCAACGTGATCGCCAACATGATCGTTGGACGTGGGGACGAGCTTCCGGTGAGCGCTATGCCGATCGACGGCACCTGGCCGACAGGCACCGCGAAATGGGAACGGCGCAACATTGCGTTGTCCGTGCCTGTTTGGGAAGAGGACGTCTGCATCCAGTGTGGAAAGTGCGTCGAGGTTTGCCCTCACGCCGTGATCCGCGCCAAAGCCTATCCTAAAGCCAATTTGGCCGGCTCGCCTGAAGGATTCAAGTCGATACCTGCCAAGTTCAAGGAGTTTACGGACAGCAACTACACGATAGCCATCTCGACCGACGACTGCACGGGCTGCCGCCTCTGCGCCGAAGTCTGCCCGGCAACCGACAAATCGGCTGTTGGCCGGAAAGCGCTCAACATGCATCCTCGCAACGGCAACGCCGAAGAAGAGCGCAAAGAATGGGACTTCTTCCTTGGACTGCCGGAAGCACCGCGCGACGGCACGTTGAAGTACTCGTCCATCAAGAACGTTCAGCTTCTACAGCCTCTCTTCGAGTTTTCCGGTGCCTGCAGCGGCTGCGGCGAAACGGCCTATGTCAAGTTGATCAGCCAGTTGTTTGGTGATCGTGCGTTGATCGCCAACGCCACGGGCTGTTCGAGCATCTATTCTGGAAACCTCCCGACCACGCCTTACACGACAAACCTTGCAGGGCAGGGGCCAGCGTGGAGCAACTCGCTCTTCGAAGACAACGCGGAGTTCGGCTTGGGCATGCGCCTTGGCGTCACCCAGCAAACCAACTTTGCGAAAAACCTGGTAACGGATCTGCACGAGTTGCTAGGCGACGATCTCGTTGCCGGCCTGCTTGAGACTCCGGTTCAAGACGATGCGTGGCTTGTAGCGCAGCGGGCAAGGATCGCCGCAGCGAAGACAAAGCTCATTGGATCGACGGCGCTGAAGACAAAGGCGCTGCTTGCGGTGATCGAAAATCTACTGCCTCGTTCCGTATGGATCATTGGTGGCGACGGCTGGTCGTACGACATTGGATACGGTGGTCTCGACCATGTGCTTGCGAGCGGGCACAACGTGAATGTGCTCGTTTTGGACACAGAAGTGTACTCGAACACAGGCGGCCAGGCTTCAAAATCCACGTCGCGTGGAGCTGTTGCCAAGTTCGCCGCAGCCGGCAAGCCGGGACGCAAGAAGGATCTTGGCGCACTGGCAATGGATTACGGCACGGTCTATGTGGCCACAGTTGCCATGGGTGCCAAGGATCAGCAGGTGATCAAGGCTTTTGTGGACGCGGAATCGTATCCTGGCCCGTCGCTGGTGATCGCCTACGCTCACTGCATCGCACACGGCATCGACATGGCCGAGGGCTTGGCACAGCAGAAGCGCGCCGAGGCTTCGGGATACTGGCCGCTGTACCGGTTTGATCCCCGGTTGGCTGACGCGGGGGAAAACCCGTTCCAACTCGACAGTGCGGCGCCAAAGCTGGCATTGGCAGAGTACATGTACCGTGAATCGCGATTTAAGGTGCTTCAGCGGACGAAGCCCGAAGTGGCTGCAATGCTTCTGGGAAAAGCCGAGAAGGATATTGCAGACCGCCGGGTTCATCTTGAAAGTCTTGCTGCAGCAGGAAAGTAACTTCAATGCAACTCAGAACAGATTACCTAGGGCTAGAGCTTAAAAATCCGCTGGTAGCGGCGGCGTCTCCGGTGTCACGGTCGCTTGGTGGCATCAGACAGCTTGAGGA
>Ga0255356_1000345_pt1 | contig 31990 bp, 26 predicted proteins | sample HBST100metaG_FD_189944 | JGI IMG/M metagenome (GOLD analysis project Ga0255356, IMG submission 189944) | Peat soil microbial communities from Stordalen Mire, Sweden - H.B.S.T100 | ecosystem: Environmental > Terrestrial > Soil > Wetlands > Peat | place: Sweden: Norrbotten County, Stordalen Mire...
GGTCGTGGCGGAGAGAGGGGGATTCGAACCCCCGATAGAGCTTTTGACCCTATAACGGTTTAGCAAACCGCCGCCTTCAGCCACTCGGCCATCTCTCCGGTCCCAGTGGGGATTATACCGGAAAGTTGCGTCGGCTGTGCGCCGGAATCCGGTTTGGCTCAATCACCACTGACTGGCGCCCCGCCGACAGCATCTCGGCGGGCGGCCGGAGAACCACGGTCCCACATCATCTCCGAGGCGCTACTCCACTGAATCCAACGCTCTACAGCTTCGTTTTTTTAGCGGCTTGCTTGGCTTTTCGCTCCTCAAACTGCTTTGCGGAATGCAAGACCTGGTCGCGTGCAAAGGCCGCGTCGTGCCAGCCTTTCACCTCCACACGCTTGCCTTCCAGATCCTTGTAAATCGAAAAGAAGTGGGTGATCTCCTTGATCAAGTGGGGGTAAACGTCGGTGTAGTTCCAGACATTGTCGAAGCGAGGATTGTTCTTGCCCACGGCCAGCACTTTCTCGTCCAGCACGCCCTGGTCCAGCATTTCGAGCAGGCCGATGGGCCGTACTTCCTGCACGCATCCGGGGAAACTCGGTCCTGGCACCAGTACAAGGACATCAAGCGGATCGCCATCGTCGCTCAGCGTGGAGGGAATGAAGCCGTAATCGCCGGGGTAGTGGACCGGTGAGTGCAGGTTGCGATCCAGCTTGAAGACGTGCAGTTCCTTGTCGTATTCAAACTTGCTGGTTCCGTCTTTGGGGATTTCAATTACTGCGCGAAAGACCTCGGGCGAGCGTTCGCCAATCGGCAGTTCCAGATAATTGACCATCTCGTTTGCTTCTCCTCAGGTGGGGATTGTGTCCGGCACGGGGAATTGAACCGGAAAACGGGTGGTTACTCAGCCTATACCCTTGTTGCGAAGACCTATTGCTTGGCCCCCACTCCGGTGCCGGAGCTACTATAATCGGTGATGATGAAGGCACATGTCTATGTCACGCCGAAGACGTCGGTCCTCGATCCGCAGGGCCAGACTATCCAGAACGCCCTGCGCAAGATAGGATTTGCGGATGTAACCTCAGTGCGCCAGGGCAAGTATTTCGCGCTTTCGCTCGTCGATGGGCTCACGGCCGAGGCCGCGCGCACCCAGGTCGAGCGTATTGCCCGCGAGGTGCTCACCAACCCGGTAATCGAAGAGTTTACGTACCGAATTGAGAACTGATGCGCCCCTCCGCTCCTCCCGGGGTGGCGCATGTTACGGCAATATGGCATTCTGCTTTGCACGTGCTTTCCCGCCACGAGCACACTGTGCGGGAAATTGGAGGAAGCATGAAGACGCGCTCGCTTTTCAGTGGGCTATTCCATTCACCAATTTATCGTTTTGCCGGCCTCTTGCTGGCTGCATTGGCGTGGAGCAATTTTGGCCTTTGCGACCCGATTCATGATGCTGCGCAGCAAGGCGATCTGGCAAAGGTCACAGCGCTGATTCAAGGCAATCGTCATCTGGTTTCCAGCAAAGACGCCGACGGCGAATCGCCCTTGCATTTGGCGGTGCGAGCGGGCCACAAAGACATTGCGGAATTGCTGCTGGCCCACAAAGCCGATATCAATGCCAAGGACAACGATGGCGCAACGCCGTTGCATCTGGCAACGAACGAAGGCCGCGGCGATATGGTGGAGTTTCTGCTGACGCACAAGGCTGAGGTCAATGCCAAGGACAGTAGCGGCGCAACGCCCTTGCATGTGGCGGCGAGCAAGGGCCGCGGCGACATGGCGGATATTCTGCTGGCCCATAAGGCAGAGGTCAATGTCAGAGACAACAACAACGACATGCCTTTGCATATGGCGGCGCGGTTGGGCCGCGAGTACATAACGGAGTTGCTGCTGACCCATAATGCCGAGGTCAATACCAAGGACAACGGCGGCTATACGCCCTTGCACCTGGCGGCGCTTGACGGCCACGGAGAAGTGGCGACTCGGCTGCTAGCCCGCAAGGCCGAGATCGACGCCAAAGATGGCGACGGCGATACACCGTTGCACTTGGCGGCGCGCATGGGGCAGGTCGACGTCGTCACCCTGCTGCTTACCGACCATGCCGATGTGAATATCAGAAACAAAGACGGGGATACGCCTTTGCATTTGGCGGCGTCCAACGGTCAGTTGGATGTAGTGACGCTGCTTCTGACTGGCAAGGCCGAGGTGAATGCCAGAAACAATAGTGCAAAGACGCCTTTGGGCAGCGCTGCGCAGAAGGACTTCACGGATGTAGTGGCATTGCTGCGCAAGCACGGGGGGCGGTAAGGCCACTGACTTTGTGATTATGTGCTTGTAATTCGTGCTTTTCCAGGTCCCAAAATCGGGACCTGGGAAACCCAAAGTTGATACAACAACAAGCGGTTAGCTAGTAGCCAAGCCCTCGCACGACGGCGCGAATACGCTCCGCGCTTTGGTGCAGGCCGGTCTCTTCGTCGACGGTCATCGGAATCGGCAGCGGAGTCTCAATTCCCTTGCGGCCAACAATCCGGGGCAGGCTCAGGCAAACATCGTCCAATCCCCTGAAGCCGTGCAGAAGGCCGCTTAAGGGTAGTACACGCTGCTCATCGTGGAGCAAGGCTTCGAGTATGTTGGTCACCGCCAGTCCTATGGCGTAGTTAGTGGCGCCCTTGCCCTTGATCACCTGGTTGGCTGCATCTTTGACGTTGTGGATGATCTCATCCTTATCGGTCGCGGTCAGCCGCCCATGACCCTTCACGGCCCACTGGCTCAGGGGAATCGAACCAATGCTGGCGCTGGACCAGAGTGGAATCTCCGAATCTCCGTGCTCTCCGGCAATATAGGCATGAACATTCTGCACGGCTACGCTGCAATGCCTTGCCAGCAGGTAGCGAAAACGCGAGCTATCCAGCACCGTGCCTGAGCCGATGACACGCTCCCAAGGCAGGCCGGTCAGCTTCAGCGCCACCTGTGTGATCACGTCTACCGGGTTGGTAATCAGTAGCAGCACTGCGTCGGGGGCAACCTTGACCACCTGCGGCAGCAGCTTGGCACAGATGGCTGCGTTCGCCGCAGCCAGGTCCATTCGCGTCTGATCGGGTCTTTGCTTTGCCCCTGCGGTCATCACCACCACATCAGAACCGCGCAGCACCTCAATGTCGTCCGAGCCTTCGACGGTACCCGGCGGTACAAAGAGCATCCCGTGATTCAGGTCCAGCACCTCGGCGTTCACCTTGGTCGCTGCAATATCAAAGAGGCTGATCTGTCGTGCCACGCCGCGAATCATTGCAGCATAGGCGATGGTTGCTCCCACGCTGCCTGCGCCGATGATCCCAACCTTCACCGCCCGCTCCGTTGCCATTTAATGATCCTCCTGGCCCGAGTGTACGGCACCATGGCGAGAAAGCCGTTTGAATGGTTGCACCCTCTAAAGAACGCTGCATTTCCGGAGATTGATTCGCTGTTCCTTTGAAGAGATCGCCAGCGCCTTCGAAAGTCGCTTAAAATCCTTGTATGTGCGGAATCGTTGGATATGTCGGTCCCAAGAAGGTAGTCCCTGTCATCATCGAAGGGCTGCGGCGTCTGGAATACCGCGGCTATGACTCGGCGGGCATCGCCGTGGGCAGTCCATCCAGCTCCACTCTTGAGGTGCGTCGCGCTCCGGGCAAGTTGCACAACCTGGAAGAGGTGCTGCGTGAACATCCCGTCGATGGCACCTTCGGCATTGGCCACACCCGCTGGGCCACGCACGGCCGGCCCACTGAAGAGAACGCCCACCCGCATCGGGATTGCACGGGCCGCATCGTCGTTGTCCACAACGGCATTGTTGAAAACTATCTTGACCTGAAGCGCGAGCTCACCGCTCAAGGCCACAAGTTCGTCACTGAAACCGACACCGAGATCATCGCGCATCTCATCGAGCAAGTGCAGCAGGACGCGACCGCCGCGGGCCTGCCCGTTCCGTTGGAAGTGGCCGTTCGCCGCGCCGTCAAGCGGCTCAGCGGAGCCTTTGCGCTGGGTGTGCTCTCGGCTCTCGAGCCAGACAAGATTGTGGTTGCGCGCTTCGGGCCGCCGGTGATCATTGGCGTGGGCGAGGGTGAGTGCTTTGTTGCCTCCGATGTTCCAGGCATCCTGCAACATACGCGCAACATTTACTTTCTCGCCGACGGCGACATGGCCATCCTGACCCTGGCTGGCGTCGAACTCACCGATTTTGACGGCAACCCCATCCAGCGTGCCATTACCCGCATTCAGTGGGACCCCATCCAGGCAGAAAAGGGCGGCTACAAGCACTTTATGCTCAAGGAGATATGGGAGCAGCCGCAAGCCGTTCGTGACACTACGCTGGGCCGCGTTTCGCTGGACTCGGGCAAGGTTTTTCTGGGAGAGATGAAGATCTCTGACGAAGAGCTGGCCCTGGCCTCCAGCATTAACATTGCCGCTTGCGGCACCAGTTGGCACTCCGCCCTCGCCGGCAAGTACATGATCGAGCGACTGGCCCGGCTGCCCGTGGATGTGGACTACGCCAGCGAGTATCGCTATCGCAACCCCATTCCCGATCGCAATGCTCTCGGCCTGCTTATTACCCAGTCTGGTGAGACAGCAGACACACTTGCCGCGCAGCGCGAAATGAAGTCCCTGGGCTCGAAGACCGTGGCCATCTGCAACGTCGTGGACGCCATGGTGGCTCGCGAGGCTCACGGCGCCATTTACACCCATGCTGGCCCGGAGATCGGTGTCGCATCGACGAAGGCTTTCACCGCGCAGCTTACGGCGTTGTTTTTGCTGGCGCTCAAGCTCGGCCAGCTTCGCGGCAGGCTCGACCAGGCGCAGTCAGTGGCGCTCATTGAGGAGCTCAGTCGCATCCCCGCCAAAATTGAGGAGGTGCTGCGCTCACGCGCCGGCCAGTGCGAACAATTGGCCAAGGAATTTTCCACCGTCCGCGACTTCCTTTACCTGGGCCGCGGCATTCATTTTCCTATTGCCCTGGAAGGCGCACTGAAGCTGAAGGAAATCTCCTACATCCACGCCGAGGGCTACCCCGCTGGGGAGATGAAACACGGTCCGAACGCTCTGATCGATGAGACTCTGCCTGTGGTCGTCCTTGCAACGCGCGACGAGTCTGACCCCGCCTCAAAGCTGCGCTATGAGAAGACCCTCTCGAATATTCAGGAAGTAACCGCCCGCTCCGGCCGGGTGATAGCCGTTGCCACTGAGGGCGACACCACCATCGGTGGGCTGGTGGAGCACGTCATCTACATTCCGCCGGCTGCAGAGCTGCTTTCGCCGCTCATTGAGATTGTCCCGCTGCAACTGCTGGCTTACTACATCGCCGTTCGCCGCGGCTGCGACGTTGACCAGCCAAGAAACCTGGCCAAGTCGGTTACCGTCGAGTAGATTTTTCGAGCGGGGCTGCCGTTTTGAGACGGGTAACAATAACCCAAGATGGACATCATGATCTCGAACAAACGGATTGGGCATGTGCAAGATGTGCTTCTGGAGTGCGTCTTGCACATGCCTGAACATGCACTTTCCGCGTGAGTCCAATCTGAAGTAGGTCTCCTCTGTCTATGCCTTAGATATACAGCACGAAACGGCTACCAATAAGTATCAACTGTGATTACCTATACATGCGGTCACAATGCTAACTATGCCGACAAAGCAGCTGATAGCGATTATTACAACGGCGGGAGCTGGATGAGGATTGAAATGCGCAGATATGTCACGAGGAAATATCGTGGGTGGCAAAAGGCGGAACACATAATTCCAATAGCTTTGAGCTGAGGTTCACGCAGATAATAATTATTCGACGGACCAAGAATATTTAGCGATCAACTTGAAGATCCCGGTCTTTGGGTATCATCAAACATTTGCCTGGAATTCGTTTCTGCTTCAGGCCATCTTGAGATGGAAAGGTTATGCGGTCCCGAGATGGATCCAGACTATCTTGAGGCAACGAATGACACTCGGCATAAGACCATGAGCTACGGACTATCTGAATGAAAAAGTATGAAGCGGAAGGTATATTGTGAACTTGCGTTATAAGTATCTAAAGTGATGATAAGTATAGCCGGAAGAGCAAATGGGAGCAGTATTCCGACCTGATTCCGCTTACATCATTGTGTCAAATTACTCTGATCTAAGCAGACGAGTGCGGACAGCGAAGACTATCTGATCCCCAATGGTAATTGAACGAAGGTGCATCTTGGGCCGATAACGTACTCAACTGTGAAGACGGCTTGGCGTTTCCCATTTAGATATCTCTAGTTGGTTATAAGTGGCTCCTCGCTTAGCTTCGTCTTATGTTCGAGAGGTCGGGCCCGATGACAAATGCTAGCGCAAATGGGCTTGACCGAAGAGCAAAAGCCAAGAAAACGCATGCGATAGGGCCACAAACTAAGCAGAATCTGGAGTCTATGATGATCGATATCGATCGCTCGGGAGAATGGATGCCGGCAGAGGAATTGAAGGAGGCGGCGCTGAAGGTCTTGAGCGAAGACAAGGATGCAACCTTCAACCTCAACAATGTTAATCACCTGGATGCGAGTGCCTTGCAAGTTCTGCTGGCGCTAGGCGTGGAGGGGACGAAACAGGAACGGCATCTGCATCTCGTGAATGTTTCGCCAGAGCTGCGGCAGTGGTTTGACTTTGCGGGAGCGGCTGACCATTTTCTTATGACAGAAATGAAGAGCGATGAATAGCAGCGCGCTCAATCAGCCGAGCGGGTCGGTGCAAGGATTTCCTCCAAGCAATGAGGGGGAAGCTGCGGAGCAGGGTTTGGTCGTGGAAACCGAACTCGCTCGTTACTTGCCGCACCTTAGCCGGATGAGCAAGCAGCTGAAGCAGACATCGATACAGATTGAAAGTTCAGTCGTAGAAGTCTGCAATAGCTTTCAAGGAATTGCGGAGCGTGCAAGATCAACTGTAGCTCGCACTACGGGATTTCTCGGTAGTGAGGGAAATGAGCACTCCAGCAAACAGTCGTTCGAGGGCCTGATCGAGAACTGTAGTGGAACCCTCGTAAAAATCCTGAATACGACAGAGGAGGCAGGCGAGGTTTCTCGGAGAGCGATCGACCGAATTCATCAGATGGAGAAAGCCTCCCAGATGATCGGTGCGGCGCTGCTCAAGTTAGAACAGATTGCCCATGCAAACAGAATGCTCGCAATGAATGCGCGGATCGAGGCGGCGCACGCCGGAATTCACGGAGCGGGGTTTGCGGTCGTTGCAGTGGAAGTAGTTTCCCAGACAGACAAATCACAAGAGGTGACTGCTCAGATAAGCGATCTAATCACTAATCTGCGGACACTGGCAGAATCGACGCTTGAAGATCTACAGCGGACGAACGACAAGGAGCATAAGCGCGTGCAGGCATGCAGACAGGAAGTGGATGAGTCACTTCAAGATATGCAGGTCGCTCACGGCGAGATGAAGCAGATGCTGACCGGAATGACGGAAGAGAGTGTACTGCTGGCTAACGATATCGGGTCAGCGGTGCGCGGCTTGCAGTTTCAAGATCGGACCAGCCAGCAGATTGCGCATGTTGTGGAGGATTTGGATACGTTGCATGCGAGGCTAACAACGCGTTTCGGCGACACGACTTCTGAACCGATAGCACCGAATGATGGATTTAGCGCCTACACGATGTACGAAGAACGGCAGGTTGCTGGGATTGGTGGCGCGGAGTCCACAGGCGGAGATGTTGAGTTGTTTTAAGCGCAATGGGAAAAGCGAAGAATACAAATCTCTAAGGGGACTGCAAAGTGCAAAAAGTAATGATCGTTGACGATTCGGTTTCCATGCGGCAGATGGTTGGCTATACCTTGCGCCAAGGAGGTTTCGACGTAATAGAAGCCGAGCACGGACAGGATGCACTGGATAAACTTCAGAGCACCACGGTGGACCTGATTATTACCGACCTGAATATGCCGGTGATGGATGGTATTACTTTGATCCAGAATGTTCGGAAGTTGCCTGCCATGAAGACCAAACCGATCTTGCTGCTGACCACTGAAGGGCTTGCAGCTAAGAAGGAACAAGGAAAGGCGGCTGGGGCAACAGGTTGGATTGTCAAGCCATTCGATCCTGAGAAGCTTCTACAAACCGTAGCCAAGGTGTTGCCATAAAGCCATGAAAATCGACCTCAGTCAATTTCGCAAAATATTTCTCCAAGAAAGCGCAGATCATATCGCTTCCATGGAGACCGGTCTTCTCCAACTTAGGTCTGCGCCTGCCGACAACGAGTTGCTGAACAGCATCTTCCGTTCGGCTCATTCGATCAAGGGCGGTGCAGGTTCGTTTGGAATGACGAGCTTGGTCCGCTTTACTCACGGGCTGGAGAATATTCTGGATCGGCTGCGGTCGTTGGAGATCCAGGCCACCGACGAGGTTATCGATATTCTGCTTCGCTCGGTGGACGTTCTGCGCTGCTTGCTTGATGCGGACGCGGATGCGCCAATGCCTGCCAATGCGCTGGAACTCAATACGCAAATGGAAGCGCTGACATCCGCTGAGGCGATTCCGACGGAAGCCATTCAAGAAGAGGCGAAGCCGCCGATGGAGGATGGACGCGAGATCAAGCTGTACAAGGTAGAATTCCGACCCGACAGGGAACTGTTTGCAAGCGGCACAAACCCAATCGTGCTTTTGCGCAATCTCGCTTCATTAGGAACTGTAAGTTGCTGCCATCTACATACTGAAGAGTTGCCTGCCCTGGCAGAACTGGACCCGACGCAGTGCTACCTGAGTTGGACAGTGGAGTTGGCGAGCGTATCTGTGGAAGAAGAGTTGCGCGAGGTCTTCGAGTTTGTCGAACATCTGGCTGAGATACAGATTCAATGCGTTGAGGCGCCGCAACAACTTGTCAGTGCGCTGGTGCCGGCGCAGGTGGCAGCTGTTCTCCAAAATCCTTCTCAAGAGAAAGCGCTCGATCATGCGCCTGCTTCAGCTCGTCGGAAGACTGCGGTGAAGAAGGCTGACACGAGTGGAGAATCGGGTTCAATCCGAGTGGCGATCGACAAGGTTGATCGGTTGATCGATCTGGTCGGCGAGTTAGTCATCGCACACGTCATGACCGCACAAATGGTCGAAGATTTTGAACCTTCATGTCTTCCGAAGCTGCGCGAGGCAGTGGCAGCAATGGAACGCAATACGCAGGAGCTTCACGAAAAAGTCATGGCAATTCGCATGCTGCCGGTAGGAACACTGTTCCAGAGATACACGCGCACTGTCTACGACATCGCGCAATCTACCGGCAAGAAGATACGCCTGGAAATGGATGGAGAGGATACCGAGATCGACAAGAGCATGTTGGAGTTGCTTGCCGATCCGCTGATCCATCTGGTTCGTAATGCCGCCGACCATGGCGTCGAGTCGGCTGAAGCGCGCTTGGCCGCGGGCAAGCCGGAAGAGGGCGTTATTACTTTGAAGGCCTTTCATCGCGCGGGCAGAATCGTGATTGAAATCTCCGACGATGGAGCGGGAATCGATACGGATCGAGTTCGCAGCAAGGCAATCGAGCGCGGACTGATTGGACCTGATTCCCAGCTGAGCGACGACCAATTGCGGATGCTGATCTTCGAGCCTGGATTCTCAACAAGCGAAACCATCAGTGATTTATCTGGGCGCGGCGTTGGGATGGATGTGGTTAAGCGAAACGTCCAGAAACTAAACGGAACGGTATCGTTGGCCAGCGAGAAAGGGGGTGGTTCGACGGTATCGATTGAACTACCGCTTACACTGGCCATACTCGAAGGATTGTTGGTACGTGTCGGGGACCGTACGCTTGTTTTGCCGCTCTTGTCAGTGATCGAAACCGTGCCTCTCCGCAACGAGCAGATTGTGCGCGTAGCCGAGCAGGGAGAGGTCGTCGTGATTCGCGAGCAATCTATTCCTCTGCTGCGCTTATCCAGGTTTCTAGGCTTGCCGCAGGAAACGGTCAGCACTGATGATCAGTCTTCAGCGCAGGCAGGCAATCGCAGGCTTGCGGTGATAGTGGAAGCCGGTAAACGCAAGGTCGGGCTAGTCGTCGATGAACTTCTTGGGCAACAGCAGGTTGTGGTCAAGAGTCTGGAGCGTCATCTGCGCAGGGTTGAAGGCTTGATGGGAGCAACCATTCTTGGCGACGGCTGTGTCGCTCCCATCGTCGACGTCGGCGGCATCGCTGCTATGAATCTGTTTGCACTGCAAGCTCCAGTCAAGAAAGTCAAACAGCTTGTGTCTCCGTTCCAGTCTAATAAGGTCGCCTGATCCGCTGAACGGAAGCAGACGGAGAACTAAATAAAGATACCCATCGATTGGCATACTGCTTCCAATTGGTGGGTATCTTATTAATAACCAATATGATAGTCGCTACTTTACATCTTTGATAAGTTGTTTCGGCAAAGATATCATCGCAAAGGCGTTCCATAACGACAAATCAAGAGAAATGACCAAGATATGATCGTCATTAAGTTCACAGTTAGTCGAAAGCATTTAACTAATCTTCGATGTTACTGAGGTTACTGAACTGGCTGTTACCTTTGCCGATATATAGATTGCTGTAGCGCAGGCATGCAACGGCAAGGTTATCGGGTTGGAAGATTCTCCTCCTCCCCTGCAGAATGGCGGAAGTTCCAAGGCTCGATACCTTTAGATATGCAAAGTACTTCATTCTCTTGCACCACAAGTTGAATGTCTGTATCAGCGCTTACGCTGGCCGGACGAGGAGATACACCATGAAGAGGATTCTTGTAGGCGCCTTCGCGCTTGCACTTTCGGCCAGTCCAATAATTGCACAAAGTCTCGAGGATCTGAACATACAGATCCACGGCTATGCCACGCAAGGTTTTCTTTATTCCACGAATGACAACTGGAATTCGACAGCCTCTACCGACGGTAGCCCTGCTTGGACCGAAGCGGTTTTCAACATAACAGCGCAACCCTCTTCCAAGCTTCGCGTGGGAGTTCAGGAACGCTATTCCATGTACCGTGCGGGCTGGCGCAGTCTGGTCTTCTCCGGCCAAGCAAGTATGCCAAAGAATCTCGATCCAGAGTCGGCAGTTGTCGAGTTTGTTGCGCACAATGCAGGTGCCATTGGGTACATCGGCAAAGCAACGCCACACGAGGGCGTGAAGGTTATAGCAGTTAAATAGCACCAACCGCCTCAGTCTAAAAGGCAGCGGAATTCTTGGAGGAAGTATGTTCAGAAAACGCATTCTCAGCGGGATGCTGACAATCATTGCAATCTCGATTACCCTGCACGCGCAGGAGTTCAAGGTCGGGAACAAGGACGTGCAGGTCCACGGTTTTGGGACCCAAGGGTTCGTCCACACCAACGACAACAACTGGCTGACTATGAACACAAGCGGAACCGGCAGCGGAGCCTTCACCGACATGGGCTTGAACATGGGAATGCAGATCAATCCCAAACTGCGCATTGGCGGTCAGTTTTACGACAGGAAGCTCGGCAAGCTGGGGAGTTGGGAACCTCTTATGGACTGGGCGATGGTGGACTATCGCGTTAAGCCTTGGCTTGGATTCCGCGCAGGCAAAGTGAAAACCGTACTGGGACTATTTACCGACACCCAGGATATGGACTTCGCCAATACCTTTGCGTTGATGCCGCAGAGCGTCTATCCGATCGATCTGCGCGACGCCTCCATTTCTCACGAGGGCGGCGACATCTACGGGAAAGAAAGGCTGCCGCATAAACTCGGATCGGTTGCCTATACCGCTTACGGCGGACGCCGCGCCGACAATATGCACAGCGGCTATCCCTACCTTCTCACGGGCATAGCCGGGATTACCCTGAGCAGCTATGGCGGTCCGGTCTTCGGTGGCGATTTCCGCTGGAACACGCCAGTGAGTGGCCTCACCGTGGGCATCTCGCGCTTGAGCGAGATGATCACCGGGAAAGGAAGTTACAACGGCTTCCTTGGAATTCCGGCACAGCCCAAGTATTGGGAAAAATCGCAACACGATTGGACTAACCAGTATTACGGACGGCTGGTGAAGGAAAAGTTCCACGCAGAGTCGGAGTATCGCCGCTACCTGCGCGAGCAGACTATCTTCAGCGGTCTCACCTGGGTTGAAACCGATGTCCGGGGCTGGTATGTGGGCGGAGGTTACACGGTAAACAAGTGGTTCGAGGCTGGATCGTATTACTCGCATTACCACATCAATGTGTTCGGCGGACCTGGCGTCTCCACTGCCTATTCCGATGCGCAGTTGCACGATTATGACAAAGTAGTGACCGGTAAGTTCACCGTCAACAAGTACACCTACTTCAAGGTTGAAGGGCACTTCATGGACGGCAACGGCACAGCACTTTATCCTGCGGGCTTCTACGCCAATGTGAATCCAAAAGGCTTCGCAGACAACACTAACGCGCTGGTTGTCCGAACTGGCTTCAGCTTCTAACACGGACGAAAGGAGAACATTGAAATGAAAAAGCTATTGTTTGCATTCCTGCTAGTAGCGTCCGCGTCGATCTCCGCCATTCAGGCCCAAGCCCAGGTGATTGTGATCGCCAACCCAAGTGTCAAAGCAGCCGAAATTTCCAAGAGTGATTTGCGCGATGTCTTTACCGGCAGTGCAACCACTCTGAAGGATGGTAGCCGCGTGGTTCCCATCCTGCTCAAGGCTGGCACAGCGCACGAGGAGTTTCTCCAGGCTTACATCGGTAAGTCCGACACCGCGTACCGGGCGGGCTGGCGCAGTCTGGTCTTCTCCGGCCAGGCAAGCATGCCCAAGAGTCTGGAAGGAGATGTGGCCGTTGTGGAGTTTGTCGCCCATAACCAGGGCGCCATCGGCTACATCGGCAAAGCAACGCCTCACGAGGGCGTGAAGGTTATAGCAGTTAAATAGCACCAACCGCCTCAGCCTAAAAGGCAGCGGAATTCTAGGAGGAAGTATGTTGAACAGATATATCGCTAGCGGAACGCTGGCAATTCTCGGATTCTCGATCGGCCTGCATGCGCAGGAATTCAAGCTCCTCGATCGCACCGTCCAGGTACATGGGTTCGCGACAGAGGGTTTTCTGCACTCAAGTAGCAATAACTATTTGACCATGGACACCAACAGCGGTAGCTTCGCGCTAACCGATTTCGGGGCCAATGCGTCTAGTCAGGTCACCGAAAAGATCCACGTCGGCGCCCAGGTCTACGACCGTAACATCGGGCATCTGGGCAGTTGGAGGCCGTCTCTTGATTGGGCCGTCGCCGACTATAAGTACAAGAGCTGGCTCGAGTTTCGCGGCGGTCAAGTCAAGACCACTATGGGTCTGTTCACCGACACACAGGATCTGGAGTTTCTTTACACATGGGCTCTTCTCCCTCAGGCCGTCTATCCCATCGATCTGCGCGGTGAAAACATCGCCCACATTGGCGGCGACGTGGCAGGCAGGGTCAAGGTCAAGAGACTTGGCAGCATCGCCTACACAGCTTACGGCGGAAAGCAGCCCAGCGATATGCACGGCGGTTTCGTCTATGGCATCGACAGCCCACCTACCACCCCCGTTGCCAAAGGCCACATGACCACTCTCAACTCCTACGGCGGCACCAGCTTCGGTGGCGATCTCCGCTGGCAGACGCCAGTCAAAGGTCTCCTCGTCGGATCCTCCTTTCTGGCCAAAGATCTTACTACCACTGGAATCAACAACTATTGGAACACCCAACTGGTCTTCGTTCCATCGCCTTACGCCAAATATACCAAGGCGGACCATACCACCGGCTTCTACAGCGAATACACATTCCGCAACTTCCGCTTTGACGGGGAATATCGGCGTCAGCAAAGAGAAACATCCACGGTTCAATCCAAATTCTCTTGCACGGCAAAGGGCGTATGCACGTATGCGGCTCCATCGAGCAGCCCCAGCAGCTATGACTACCGCTACGGCTACGTCGCGGCTTCCTATCGATTTACCAAGTGGTTTGAGGCGGGCGCGTATAACTCACGATACATTCCCAGTGCGTCAGCCACAAACTGGAGTCTGCCGGCGAACCATATCTATGATCAGACGATCGCGGCAAAGTTCGATGTCAATCGACTCGTTGACATAAAGGTCGAAGGACACTTCATCGATGGTAATGGCGGCGCGAAAGTTGACCGTGGATTTTATCCTAACGCTAACCCGACAGGCTATGCCGAAAAGACGGATATGCTTGTAGTCCGTACTGGACTCCACTTTTAATCGACCCGAAACCATCAAGGAGAATACGATGACAAACTTACGATTCAATCACATTGCGAACAGATTAAAACTCGTTCTTGTCGCAATGGTATTGGTCCTCCTTAGCTCAGTTGGAGCTTGGGCCGCCGATGTTAAGGTAATCGCCAATAGCAGTGTAGGCGCAACTTCAATTTCCTCTGGAGATCTTCAGGCTGTGTTTCTGCTTGACAAGGATTCTCTCGGTGGTAGCCACGTTCTACCCGTCTTGTCAAAAGGCGGAGCGGCGCACGAGGCCTTCATCAAAACATATTTGGGAAAGAACGACTCCACGCTGCAGGCTTTCTACCGCGCCCTGGTGTTTACAGGGAAAGGTTCAATGCCAAAGGCTCTCAACTCCGATGCTGAAATCGCGGCATACGTAGCGAAGACCAAGGGTGCCATTGGATACGTCAGCGGCGGAGCGAGCACTGAAGGCGCGAAGACGTTGCAGGTGAAGTAAATACAAATCGGCATTGCGCTTCCTCTTGGAGGAAGCGCAATGCCGGTGCCATTTGCCATATCGACAGATCGAATTCCACTGGGGCGTGAGAGTTCCTGCGGCCACGAAAGGGTAAAAGACGCCGACGCGTCTAAAGGACAAAAATGAAGAACCTAAGTATTCGCCTAAAACTGATACTCAGCACCGGAACGCTGGCGTTCGGGTACCTGCTCTTTCTCGGCCTCGTTGTGTTCACTGGCGCAGCCATGCAGCGCCACTTGCGTCTGGCTTCCGACTCCCTGTTTCCGGCTGCGCTTGCAGGCCAGGAAGCGGACGCCGGCTTTCAGAAGGTGACCCAGGACTACAAGGACGCAGTCCTTACGCAGAACGCCGCGATGCTGTCTCTAGCGGACGAGGACTCCCAGAAGGTTGCGACGCAGTTACAGATAGTGCGCGAGAGGACCGCGGAGAACCCGGGCCTGCAGCAACAGGCTGCCCAGATTCAGGATCAGTTCAAGGACATCAGCGCGCAATCGAAAGCCACTTATACAAAGATGATTTCGGCTCCAGACGCGATGGACGATCAACTCATGGCGACGGTGAAGAACCTAGCCGTCGAAAATACGAGCCTGACCAAGGCGCTGAAAGACCTGAATGAAACTATCGGCAAGAAGGATTTTCAGGGAGAATTGGACGCGGTGGCAAAGGCCACAAGCCTACAGCGTTTGCTGACGGTCGTTCTATTTGCGATGGCGCTCGCGTTCGCTTTTCTAGCCACGTTGCTCCTGTACAAACAGATTGCCGTGCCGTTGAAGCGCGCGGTCGATGTGCTCCGCCTGGTGGCCGCGGGCAATTTAACTGCCACACTCGACGTAGACAGCGGCGACGAGGTCGGAATGATGGCCGAGGCGCTGAATGAGGCGCTGGAGAGACTGCGCAGCACCTTGCAGGAAGTTGCTGAAAGTGCTGCCAATGCAAGCTCCCATTCACAGCAGCTTGCATCCGCGTCCGAGGCCATCGCCTCCGGCGCCCAGGAACAGGCAGCCAGTCTGGAAGAAACCTCAGCGAGTCTCGAAGAGATTACAGCATCTGTGCGGCAAAGCGCAGACAATGCGCAGCAGGCCAGCCAACTCGCAGCTGGTTCGACGGACTCGGCCCTGCAAGGCCAAGAGGTAGTCTCCAAGGCGATTACCGCGATGTCGGAGATTAATGTCGCCTCAGCCAAGATTTCAGAAATCATCTCGACCATCGACGAGATCGCCTTCCAGACGAATCTGCTCGCGGTCAACGCTGCGGTGGAAGCAGCGCGGGCTGGCGATGAAGGACGCGGATTTGCCGTGGTGGCCTCTGAGGTGCGTAGCTTAGCGCAGAGAAGCGCTTTGGCAGCCAAGGAGATCAAGGTTCTCATTCAGGACACGCTGCGCAAGGTCGACGCCGGTACAGCATTGGTAAACCGTTCGGGCGATACGCTGCAGGGCATCGTCGGCTCGGTGAAGCATGTAACCGACATCGTCGGCGAGATTGCAGCATCGTCTGCGGAACAGAGTACCGGCGTCGAGCAGGTGAACAATGCCATGACGCAGATGGACCGTGTGACTCAGTCCAACTCCGCACAGACTGAAGAACTTTCGGCGACGGCGCAAACTCTCTCCGAAGAGGCTGCGCATCTGATGGGGTTGGTGAGCACCTTCACTCTTGTTACTGACGATGAGAGTGAGCCGGAACGGCATATATTCCAGCCGCGCGCTGCAAATCCCGTCTCTGCTGTGACCCCAGCGCAACAACCGAAGCTGGGGCAACACTTGATCTCATCGCTACGGCCAACATCCAAGCCATCCCGAGGCCCTGTGGCAACAAAGACTACCAAGCATCTGCGCGGCGGTAAAGGAAGCAGGAGCAAGCTGCCCGCTCTGACCGTGGCTATTCCAAGCCTGCAAACGGCAAACGATGCCAGCTTCCAGGAGTTCTGAGATAGAAGATGAATGAGCAAACCAGGGACTTGCATTCGGTGATGACAAAGGACCGCAGAACAGCGCGGTCCTAACGAAAGGAATAGCAATGAAAGTATTGACAGCAAATCAAGCTCCGAAGTCGCAGCAGTTCCTCACGTTCTTGCTCGAAGACCAGGAATACGGGTTGGAAATATTCAAGATTCGGGAGATTCGCGGGTACGCGCCCATCACTCCGATTCCAAACGTTCCTCCTCATGTTCGCGGCGTAATGAACCTGAGGGGAACCGTGTTGCCGGTCGTCGACCTGCGGATGAAGTTTCATTTGCCGACGGTGGAATACAACAAATACACCGTCATCGTGATTGCCACGGTTGGTGAAAAGACTGTCGGGCTGCTGGTCGATGCGGTTTCCGACGTTCTCACGGTCGAGCTTGACGCAATACGCGAAGCACCCGACTTTGGTGCCGCAGTCGATACTCGATTCATCAATGGGGTCTTCCAGTCAAAGGATCACCTTGCTGTCGCATTGAATTTGGAAGAACTGCTAACCGATTCAGAACTGACGCTCGCTCAAGCTGCCGCATAGCACTGATATGCGAATGTTAGAGACACCGATAAGTACTCGAAGAGAAGGAACTCAATTATGAACTGGTTTAAGAACTTGAACGCAATGCCCCGGCTGATCAGCAGTTTTGCGATTGTTTTGCTGTTTACGGCCGGCATTGGTTATCAGGCGATCTCGACATCGGGCAAGGCCAATGATCGGATCCAAGTGCTATATCAGGACGACATGAAAGGCGTCATCGCCGTAGAGGAAATGGCCATCCTCAAGAACGACATCGCACGACAGGTGCGGGACGCGCAGGTCCATATCAAGGATTCAGCGGCCGTGAACGCTGATTTGAATGCAGTGAAGTCGGATTTTGCGAAGATGCACAACGATTTTCAAACTGCGGACCCATGCTTCAATGGCAACGAAGAAAAGGAACTGATTGCACAGATTCGCGCCGCGTTTTCTCCGTACGAAAACGGTGTGATGGAGATCGACCAAGCGATTGAAGCGGGAGACCTGCAAAGTTCGCTGGATCGACAGGCCGCCACAGCGCCGATAGCTGCCAAGATGACAGTGGCTATTGATCAAGCGCGCCAGATGAAAGAGAAGCGCGGAGAAGAGAAGTTCCAAACCAACAATGAAGCTTATCAAACCGCACGGTCACTCACATTCGGCATCGTAATCGCATCTTTGATAGTGGGCGCACTCCTTAGCTACTTCATTGCCCGCGGATTCTCGGTACCTCTGGGACAAGCCGTTACCGTGCTGGAGAGAGTTGCCGACGGCGACCTGACCGTCGCACTTGATGTGAACACAAAGGACGAAGTGGGCCAGATGGCCTCAGCACTGAACAGCGCGGTCGAGCGGCTGCACAGCACTATGCTGGAGGTGGCCGACAGCGCGGCCAATGCGAATTCTTCCTCACAGCAACTGGCAGCGGCATCCGAAGCCATTGCCTCGGGAGCTCAGGAGCAGGCAGCTAGTCTGGAAGAGACATCGGCGAGTCTGGAAGAGATTACTGCGGCAGTGCGGCAGAGTGCCGACAACGCCCAGCAGGCAAGTCAACTTGCTTCCGGCTCCAAAGACACAGCTCTGCAGGGCCAGGAGGTCGTCTCCAAAGCAATTACTGCAATGCTGGAAATCAACTCTGCCTCAGCAAAGATTTCGGACATTATCTCAACAATTGATGAAATTGCATTCCAGACCAATCTGCTTGCGGTCAACGCTGCTGTGGAAGCAGCTCGTGCGGGCGATGAAGGGCGCGGCTTTGCCGTGGTGGCCTCTGAGGTGCGCAGTCTTGCGCAGAGAAGCGCCGTAGCAGCCAAGGAGATCAAAGTTCTGATTCAGGACACGCTGAAAAAGGTGGAAGCCGGCTCTGCATTGGTGAATCGCTCGGGCGAAACACTGCAAGGCATTGTCGGATCGGTGAAGCGTGTGACAGATATCGTCGGGGAAATCGCGGCGGCCTCTGGGGAGCAGAGTACAGGCATTGAGCAGGTAAATACTGCGATGACGCAAATGGATCAAGTAACACAGTCGAACTCCGCACAGACCGAAGAGCTTTCAGCAACGGCGGAATCGCTCTCGGAGCAGGCTGCACATTTGACGGAGCTGGTCAGCACCTTCACTCTCAGCCAAAACGGGAGCGGTCAGCGGGACAGACAGGCATTCCAGCAACATGCGCCAAATCGTGTGGGCTCAATACAACAATCGAGCCCTATGCAGCAATTGAATTCGGGTGTGCGGCAACCAGCCAAGGCCGTCCGAACCCCTGTGACAGCAAAGCCCAATCCACATCCTCGCGCCGGCAAAGGGATCAAGACCAGGCAGCCGGCTTTGGCGATGGCAGTTCCAAGTGGACAGGTCGTGAGCGATGCCAGCTTTGAAGAATTCTGAGATGGCATATGAAAGACCAATTCCGGAACTCACATCAGGCAATGGCCCAAGTCCGCAGAACAGCGCGGTGCTTACGAAAGGATTAGCAATGAAAGTATTGGCAGCAAATCAAGCTCCGAAGTCGCAGCAGTTCCTCACGTTCTTGCTCGAAGACCAGGAATACGGGTTGGAGATCTTCAAAATTCGGGAGATCCAGGGATATTCGCCGATTACTCCGATTCCAAACGTCCCCGCTCACGTTCGCGGCGTGATGAACCTGAGGGGAACCGTGTTGCCGGTCGTCGACCTGCGGATGAAGTTTCATTTGCCGACGGTGGAATACAACAAGTACACCGTCATCGTGATTGCCACAGTGGGCGAAAAGACTGTAGGGCTGCTGGTCGATGCGGTTTCCGACGTTCTCACGGTCGAGCTTGACGCAATACGCGAAGCACCCGACTTCGGTGCCGCAGTCGATACTCGATTCATCAATGGAGTCTTCCAGTCAAAGGATCACCTTGCTGTCGCATTGAATTTGGAAGAACTGCTAACTGATTCAGAACTGACGCTCGCTCAAGCTGCCGCATAGCACTGATATGCGAATGTTAGAGACACCGATAAGTACTCGAAGAGAAGGAACTCAATTATGAACTGGTTTAAGAATTTGAATGCAATGCCACGACTGATCAGCAGCTTCGGTGTCCTACTTGTGCTGACTCTGGGGATCAGCTACCTCGCTGTTACCAACTTGAGTAAAGCCAATGAGCGCATACAGTCGCTTTACCAAAATGATATGAAGGGCGTCATCGTTGTTGAGAATATCGATACAAGCAGAATTGATCTTGCGAAGGCAGATCGGGACGCAATGATCAAAATCGACGACCCAGCAAGCGTGACGACCGACGTGAACGCCGTCAGGGCTGACTTCGCCAGCATGCGCTCAAACCTTCAAGCGGCGGACGAGTATTTCTACTCCAAGGAAGGTAAGGAGATACTCGCGGATATGCGAGAGACTCTGCCCCCGTATGAGAAGTCAGTGGAAGCGGTCATCAATGCAATCGAGGCGAAGGACATGCCTCGTGCAAAAGCCAGCATTTATGCACTTGCCCCATTAGCAGCTCACATGAGCCTAGATATCAATCAGGCACTCAAGCTTAAGGAAACGGTTGCGGAAGAGAAATATCAAACTAATCTCGAGTCCTATAAGGCCGCTCGAAGCCTGGTAATAGGTGTGTCTGCCCTATCTTTGGCGGTTGGGCTGATTATGAGCTTTATTATTGCTCGCGGCTTTTCGATACCGCTGGGACAGGCTGTCGAGGCGCTCGAGCAAGTCGCAAGTGGCAACTTGACCGCTTTGCTCCATGTGGAAACGCGGGATGAAGTTGGCCGCATGGCTACGGCTCTGAATCGCGCTGTGGAACGACTGAACAGCACTATGCAGGAGGTGGCGGACAACGCCGCTAATGCAAGCTCTTCATCACAGCAATTGGCAGCCGCATCCGAGGCCATCGCCTCAGGTGCTCAGGAGCAGGCGGCGAGTCTGGAGGAGACATCAGCCAGCCTCGAACAGATTACCGCGGCTGTGCGGCTCAGCGCGGATCATGCCAGGAAGGCCAGCGAGCTTGCTTCTGGTTCCCGGAGCTCCGCTGACCACAGTCAGGAAGGAATGAGTGCGGTGGCTGCAATGGCTGAGATCAGTGCAGCTTCGAGCAGGATTTCCGAAATCATTTCTACTGTCGATGAGATAGCCTTTCAGACCAATCTTCTGGCGGTCAATGCCGCTGTTGAGGCGGCGCGGGCTGGCGAAGAAGGACGCGGCTTTGCGGTAGTGGCTTCTGAAGTCCGCAGCCTTGCCCAGAGGAGTTCCGCTGCATCCAAGGAAATCAAGGGCTTGATTCAGGATTCCCTGAAGAAGGTAGAGCGAGGTTCGGAACTCGTAAACCGGGTAACACAACTTGTGGGTGAAATCGCACATACATCCGAGGAACAGAGCGCCGGTATCGAACAGGTGAATACCGCGATGACGCAGATGGATCAGGTGACACAGTCGAACTCCGCGCAGACCGAAGAGCTTTCGGCCACGGCTGAATCGCTCTCCGAACAGTCCGCTCGTCTTTTGGAATTGATAGGCACTTTCACTCTGGGCCACGACGGGAAGGGTAAGAGGGATCGGCAAGTCTTCGAGCCGTATGCCACGAGTACCGCTCAACATCAAAGTTCCGGACAGCTCCTAATCTCCAGATCTAATCAACCTGCCAATGCAATTCGAAGCAGTGGTGGCACAAAGTTCACTACACAGGCCCGCGGAAGCAAGCGTCCTAAGAGCCAGCCACCCACTTTGGCCGTAGCAGTTGCAAGCGGACCAACCGTGGACGATGCCAACTTTCAGGAGTTCTAAGGCGTCACACTCGGAATGGCGCCGGAATAATATCGCAAACTGCGATGAATTCTGGCAGCGCTGACACCGAGATCGCGCATGCGAGATGCACAGTATTCGCTCGCAGATTAAAGCAGAAATGGCTAGAGCGTAATTCAGTGGGAGGACAGACATTGCAGACGCAAGTGATAGACAACTCGGTCTTCCCTATGGGATTGCGTGAATTCAAGCTCTTTCGCTCGTTAGTTCACGAGCGCACAGGTATTTGGCTGCGTGACGGCAAGCAGATCATGCTAGCTTCGCGCTTGTCGCGTCGTTTGCGTTACCACGGTTTGCCCGACTTTGCCTCCTATTATGACTTTGTTCAGCGAGTCCAGCACAATAGCGACGAGATTCGCGAACTGATCAACTGCGTAACTACCAACAAAACCTCATTCTTTCGCGAACGGCACCACTTCGAGTTTATGGCTAATACAGTCGTGCCGCAGATTAAGTCTGCAGCTCGCCAAGGTTCCGCGAAAAACATTCGCGTTTGGAGCGCCGCTTGTTCCACTGGCGAGGAGCCCTACTCGATCGCGATTACCTTACTTGAAAAGCTCCAGGCGCCGGAAAGCCTCAAAAGCGTAGCTCGTACGCAGGATGGGGCAAAGCGGCTTGGGCTTCCAGGATTAGTCACTGCGCCTGGTTCGTGGAAGATTGAGGTTGTTGCATCCGACATCGATACGGCGGTCCTGGCAACGGCAACGCGGGCAGTCTATAGGGACGACTCGCTGGCAACAGTTGATACGCCATTGCAGCGAAAGTATTTTCTGCGCGGCAAAGACGACATGCAGGGATATGTGAAGGTCAAGCCCGATGTCGCCCGGCTTGTCCAATTCAAACGCATCAATCTAATGGATGCTCAATGGCCGCTCGATAACCTCTTTGACGTTATCTTCTTTCGCAATGCACTTATCTACTTCAATCAAGAGACGCAGGATGTATTTCTTCGCAAGATGGCGCGTTATCTCAAGCCGAATGGCTATCTCTTCCTTGGCAATTCCGAGCATATTCCTTGGCTGGCCGACATTCTCGCGCCGCTGAATCACACAATGTATCAATTGCGGGGGTAGAAAGATGACGGGACTCGTGCGCACACTCCCTCGTCCGGTGGAGCATTGAGTTGCAGTTCAACAAGTGCGAACCAGGAGAGATATGCCTGAAGCGGGAATGACACAGGTACCGGCTTCGCGAAGGATACGCCCGTCGCATAGGAACAAGGTAACCCTCTACATCGGTGAAGTCGCGGCGAGCCAGTCGCCTGTTGTTCTGGACACGCTGTTGGGCTCTTGCGTAGCGGTTTGCCTTTACGATCCGATACTGCGTGCTGGTGGGATGAATCATATTCTTCTGCCATACTGCCGAGCGGGCGAAAAAAGTCCCCGATGCGGAGTCCATGCGATGGAGTTGCTTATCAACGAACTGATGAAGCTCGGAGGCGATCGAAGGAGGTTCATCGCCAAGGCGTTTGGTGGCGCCAATGTACTCGACGGGATGAAGATGCCTCCCATTGGAGAAGGGAATGCTAGGTTCGTGCGCGAGTTCCTTGCCCTGGAGAAGATACCCCTTGCAGCCGAAAGGCTGGGAGGAAATCACGCGGTCCATTTGTACTTCCACACGGATACGGGAAAAGCTACAGTGCATACTGTCGATGGGTCGAGCCTACCAAAAATCGTCGACACTGAAATCTCTTTTGGAAAGCCGCCTTTCCCCTATAGATCCTTTAGCGGTGAGATTACACTGTTCTGACATGTGCTCAAATGGGACGGCATCGGCCTACCTTTGAATTGACTTTGTATATTTCTTCTGGCTGGCGTGAGGCAGCTTGTGTATGACGACTCCATATAAGGTGCTCATTGTAGATGACTCGGCCTTGATGCGCCAACTGTTGACCAAGATTCTCGGTTCCGACCCGGACCTTGTAGTTGTGGGAACGGCTGGTGATCCTTTTGTTGCAAGAGAAAAGATCATAGCACTGAAACCGGATGTGCTGACCCTCGACATTGAGATGCCGCGTATGGATGGGTTGACATTCCTCGAGAAGTTGATGCGCGGCCATCCGATGCCGGTCATCATGATCTCATCGCTGACCAGCAAAGGTGCGGACACGACGCTCCGAGCACTTAGCCTGGGTGCAATCGACTATATTGCCAAGCCTAAGTTGGATGTCACCAACGGCACGATTGAGCAAGCTGACGAGATCATTGCCAGGGTAAAAGCGGCTGCGCGAGCCAAGGTGCGCGGCCCCAGCGTGACGGCAATGCTTCCGGCGGCGTTGACTGGTAAGACATATCAGTTTTCGGCGACACACAAAGTTGTCGCCATTGGAGCTTCAACGGGCGGGACAGAAGCCCTCAAGGAGCTGTTATCGCCATTGCCAGCCGACTTTCCTGGCATCGTGATCGTGCAGCATATGCCAGAGGCCTTCACACACCAGTTCGCCGAACGCCTCAACACGCTCTGCAAGATACGGGTTCAAGAGGCGCGAGATGGAGACCGGATACTTCCTGGACATGCTTTGTTAGCGCCTGGGGGACACCATATGACAGTGATTCGCAGAGGAATGGAGTATGCGGTCCACGTTTATAGGGGCGAGAGAGTTAATCGCCACATACCATCTGTTGATGTTTTATTTTCCTCTTGCGCACGCAATCTGGGCAGGAATGCTGTTGGGGTAATACTGACCGGTATGGGAGCGGATGGCGCGCGAGGCATGCTCGAAATGAAGCAAAGTGAGGCTTTTAACATAGCTCAAGATGAATCCACATGCGTTGTCTTCGGCATGCCACGAGAAGCTATCTTGATCGGCGCAGTCGATCAGGTACTCCCTCTAGGTAAGATACCGGGCTTGCTCTTGCAACGGCTTGCAGTTGCTTAGCTTCCGTACCGCTCGATTTTACCTTGAGGATGGAAACACATTTAATCGCGAGCTATCATTGGCAGTTCTTATAAGCTCACTGCCGCCGGCAGAATATCTTCTACATCTACCCACTGTGTGGGATAGTTACCTGTGTAGCAGGCGGTGCAGTAGCCGGTGTGCTCTTCGCCTTGACAGCAATTGAGCAGGCCTTCGAGGGATAAGTAGGACAATGAGTCGGCTTCGATGAAGCGGCGGATCTCTTCGATGGACTTATTCGCTGCTATTAAGTCGCGCTTGCTGGGGGTATCTACGCCGTAAAAGCACGGGGAGACGGTGGGCGGACAACTAATGCGCAGATGGACTTCCTTTGCGCCTGCGCCGCGGACCATGCGAACAATCTTGCGGCTGGTTGTTCCGCGAATGATGGAGTCGTCGATAAGGATGACGCGCTTGCCTTCGAGGAGATTGCGAACGGGGTTCAGCTTCAGGCGGACGCCGAAGTCACGAACGCGCTGCTCGGGCTCGATGAAGGTGCGCCCGACATAGTGGTTCCGAATGAGACCGAGACGGAAAGGAAGGCCGGCTTCTTCCGCGTATCCCAGCGCTGCAGTGACACCAGAATCGGGAACGGGCACGACCAAATCCGCGGGGACTCCGGATTCGCGGGCTAGCTGGCGGCCCATCTGGTCGCGGCTTTCCTGCACCCAGTGGCCGAAGATGCGGCTGTCGGGGCGGGCGAAGTAAACGTGTTCGAAGATGCAGCTAGATTGCGCGACGCCGGTCGCATATTGGCGGCTGGTGACACCGTCCTCGGTGACCATGACCAGTTCGCCGGGAAGCACGTCTCGCTCAAAGGTGGCGCGGAGCAGGTCGAAGGCGCAACTCTCACTGGCAAAAACGATAGTGTCGGGGCCGTCGGGGTTCTTGATGCGTCCCATTGAGAGCGGCCGGAAGCCACGCGGATCACGGGCGGCGAAGATGCGGTCGCGCGTCATCATCACGATGGAAAAGGCGCCTTCAACCTGAGAAAGCGAGTCGGCGATGGCGTCAACAAGGCTTCCAGCATGGGAATGGGCGATGAGTTGGACGATGATTTCGGAGTCGGAAGTGGTCTGGAAGTAAGCGCCGTCACGCTCCAGGCGCGAGCGCAGGTTGCCCAGATTGACCAAGTTTCCGTTGTGGGCAATCGCGATAAGGCCCTTGACCGAGTCCACGCGGATGGGTTGGGCGTTGAGCAGCGCTGAGTCGCCAGTGGTCGAGTAGCGGGTGTGGCCGATGGCCATCTGGCCGGGGAGCTTGGCCAGCACGTCGTCGGTAAAGATCTCCGAAACTAGGCCCATGCCCTTGATGTTTGCCAGATGCTGGCCGTCGGCGGTGGCAATGCCTGCCGACTCCTGTCCGCGATGCTGCAGAGCGTAGAGGCCGAGATAGGCCTGGCGTGCGGCGTCGGGATGGCCATGAATGGCAATGACGCCGCATTCTTCGCGGAGCTTGGGGTCTAGTGATTCCCGATCCTCAGAACCGAGATCTGAGGCATTCTGCTTTGGGCTCCTCACCGACATGAGCGCTTGCGATGCGTCGATTTCTCCATCGACGCCCTGGTAGAGGCGCTGGGTCATGCCGTTACCTCGTCGTGGAGGGTGGCTTCAAGTGCGGAGGCCCAGGGCTTGCGAAGATCGGTCAGCGGTGCGGAGATGAAAGGCTCGCGTTCTACCAAGATTTCCAGGCGGGTTCCCCCTGTGATGCCGATGCGTGCCACAAAGAAGCTGTATTCGCTGGCCAGAGCCTCGATTTTTGAAATATTGCTAGGGAGTGCCGTGACTAGCACCGTGGAGGCTGGCTCGGCAAAGAGGCCGAAGAGCGGATGAACCATCAGCGACTGTTCCTGCTCGACTGTAGCGCCAATTCCTCTCGGGAATCCTGCCTGCGCCAGAGCAACTGCGATGCCGCCGTCTGAGATATCGCGGGCTGAACGAAGTAGCTTGCGTTTGGCCAGCGCCTGCAGCAAAGTGTGGAGGTCTGCCTCTGCGTCGAGATCGAGTGGCGGCGGCTGACCCCATATGCCGCCCAAAACAACCTTGGCGAACTCCGACGCGCCAAAGGCCGCAATCTCCATCGCGGGGGTTTCCGTCGTGTCGGCCAGGACGTCAGGAACTGGCACGGGAGTGGGATCGGGGATGGGAAAAGGCGGAGGCACAGTCATCGGAAGCATGACGTAGGGGCTCATCGGTGCCGGATTGAAAGGCACTTCGAGCTTCGGGTTCGGTTCCTCGCCGCTTGGGATCGGCCAAAGCAACAGAATCGCATCGCCCGCGGCTTGAAAATCCGCCGGAACTGCTTTGCTCACATCGTCGAGAATGCCAACAATGCCCAGCACTGGAGTGGGATAGATACCCTCACCCTTGGTCTCGTTGTAAAGAGAAACGTTTCCGCCGGTGATCGGTGTACCGAGAGCCGTACAGGCCTCCGCGATGCCGTCGATGGCCGACGAAAGCTGGGCCATGATCTCAGGCTTCTCGGGATTGCCGAAGTTGAGGCAGTTGGTGGCGGCCACCGGGGTAGCGCCGGTCATCGCGACCTTGCGCGCGCTCTCGGCTACCGCGTGCATCGCGCCCAATTTCGGATCGAGGTAAGCCCAGCGACCGTTGCCGTCGAGAGCCATGGCCAGGCCGCGCTCGTGGCCTGGAGTGCCCGTGCCCTTGATGCGCATGACGCAGCCTTCGCCGCCGGGACCCTGCACAGTGTTGGTCTGAACCATGGAGTCGTACTGCTCGTAGACCCAGCGCTTGGAGCAGACGTTGGCGCTTGTCAGCAGCTTCTTCAGGTCCGCAGTAAAATCGCGGTCCTCAGCCAATTTGGTTTGAATTTCTTCGGATGGCTCCAGCGGAATGGGAGACTTCCAAACGCCGATGGGACGGTTGTAGAGCGGAGCTTCGTCCGTGAGCGAGCGGTTGGGAATGTCGGCAACGAGCACGCCGTGATGGCGGATGCGCATGCGCTCTTCCGCATGAACCGCGCCGACGATAACGCCGTCCAGTCCCCACTTCTTGAAGACGTTGAGGACTTCGTCTTCCCTGCCCTTCGTAGCCACCAGAAGCATTCGTTCCTGGCTTTCGGAGAGCATGATTTCATAGGAGGACATGCCGGTTTCGCGTTGCGGAACCAGATCAAGATCAACATCCAGGCCAACGCCGCCGCGTCCGCCCATTTCGCAGGTGGAACAGGTGAGGCCGGCAGCGCCCATGTCGTTGATGCCGACGATGGCGCCTGTCTTCATGGCCTCAATGCAGGCTTCCATCAGCAGCTTTTCCATGAACGGGTCGCCCACTTGGACGTTGGGGCGCTTCGTCTCAGTGCCCTCGCTGAACTCCTCGCTGGCCATGGTTGCGCCGTGGATGCCGTCGCGCCCGGTCTTGGCGCCGACGTAAATCACCGGGTTGCCCACGCCGGTGGCCTTGCCGTAGAAGATTTCGTCCTTGCGGACCATGCCCAGCGCGAAGGCGTTCACCAGCGGATTGCCGCTGTAACAGGCCTCGAATTTCGTCTCGCCTCCCAAGTTGGGGACGCCGAAGCAATTACCGTAGCTAGCGATACCACTCACCACGCCCTCTACAACCGCGTGGTTCCTGCGGACGGTCTCTGGCTCAGCGCCGAGAACCCCTTCTTGGGGGTCAATGGGCCCAAAGCGCAGTGAATCCATCACCGCCAGCGGTCGCGCACCCATGGTGAAGATGTCGCGCAGAATGCCGCCCACGCCAGTCGCAGCGCCCTGAAAGGGCTCAATGTAGCTGGGGTGGTTGTGACTCTCGATCTTGAAGGCGCAGGCCCAGCCATCGCCCACGTCGATGATGCCAGCGTTCTCGCCTGGCCCTTGCACCACGAGGTCGCTCTTGGTGGGCAGCCGCTTGAGGTGCACGCGGCTGGACTTGTAGGAGCAGTGCTCGCTCCACATAACGCTGTAAATACCGAGTTCGGTGAGCGAAGGAACACGCCCCAGTGCGGCCTGAATGCGGCTGTACTCGTCCTCGGTGATGCTGTGTTGAGCCAGCAACTCCGGGGTTACCGAAACCGGCTCTGGTAGAACTTGAGAGGAGGCGGTAGTCATCACGATTGCCTCCATTGTCGCACGGGACTCACCTTCCGCGAGTGGCTAGGCTGTGTGGAAAGCTGGAAACTGCTCTCAAACGGCGCATTTCGGGCGGATTTGCAGGACAATGCCACATTCCCGGCGTGCTGGCGGTGATCCAGTGCAAACGCATCTTAATTTCCGGGCAGAGGCAACAGGTAGTCGTTGTCCCAACCGGCTTTGAGTCTTTTTCCGTGGATACTTCGTTTTGAGGTTTTGTCTTGTTTGAGCAGGTTGAGGGCGATGCGGTTGAGTACGGAGAAGTTCTGTGCTGCATAGCCGGCGCGCTTGGGGTCGAGGTCTTCGCCAAAGCCCACATCTAGCACCCAGTGCAGCTTGTTCTCGATACCCCAGTGTTGACGAATGCAGCGATTCAGCCGCGCCGCATCGGCGGCCAGCATTTGGAACGAGTCTTTGATCTCTTCCAGAAGATGGCCCTGATTCTCTTTGACCGCCAAGATATAGTCGGCCTTTTTGTCGACGATCTTCTCGGCGATGGCTCGCTGGCAGCCCATCGCATCGATGGTTACCACCGCTCCGCTCAACTCCAGTGCATCAAGAAGCTTTGGAATCGCATTGATTTCGTTGGGTTTTTCATCAACCCTGCGCTGACCCAGCACCAAGCTGTTGGTGTTGGCCCAAGCCGAGACCATATGCACGATGGCCTTCTTGTCCGGCCCCTTCTTACTTAGCTCTTGGGTGCCACGCAGGGTCTTGCCGTCGATGGCCACCACTTTGCCCGCCGCCAACTTGGCAATCGACGATACCCAGGCCACGAAGCCTTTCTCCAACTCCTCTGGATCGAGCGCCGAGAAGACCCGATTGAAGGCATCGTGCGAAGGGATGCCGCTGGGAAGAGTCAGAAAACCCTTGAACCATGCATGTTTGGAATGTGCATAGTCCTCAATCTCATTCCAACCGTTGCACCCGCCCAAAATCGCCGCGATGGTCATCAACAGGATCTCTTCCAACAAATGTTCCTGCGTGCGTTTCACCCGCGGATCACGCAAATCTGCAAAGTGCTTCATGGGGCTGTTCATCTCCCCATCTCACCGTCCCAAGCCCTCTTGCATATGGCAATTAAGATGCGTTTGCCCTAGCCGGGGAGCCTTTCCTGTAGCGCCCCGGACAAGGGCTGTGCGATACTTTGAGAGCGGATTTCCTCACCCAGGGCCGGGATGGTGGAACTGGCAGACGCAGCGGACTCAAAATCCGCCGACCGCAAGGTCATGGGGGTTCGACCCCCCCTCCCGGCACCAAATATTATTGACATATAGCATTGATATATAAGGGCATAAACTAACTATCGCCATCCGGCCCTTGTCATCATCTTCGCCAATCTTGCGCTTTGTATTTGGCTGAGGTACAGTTTGAGGTACAGTGCCGGTGCGCGAGGTACAGTTCCGCACGCAAGAGGACGCGATGGCAACCATAGTCAAGAAGCCCGCTGGGAGTTGGAAGGCTGTAATCCGCAAAGCGGGTTGGCCGATGCAGACCAAGACGTTCCGTACAAAAAGAGATGCTGAGGATTGGGCGCGTCGCACTGAGGACGAGATGGTGCGCGGCGCTTACATTCAACGCGCAACGGCAGATCGAATGACGGTCGCCGTCGCAGTGGAGCGCTACTTGGCGGAGGTCGTGCCTACGAAGCGCCCAACTTCTCAGGTGGCTGATCGGAAGCGAGCAAGAGTGCTGACGAAGCATCTTGGCAAATACTCGTTGGCCGCTCTCACTCCAGAGGTCATCGCAAAATTCAGGGATGCGCGGCTCGCTGGCGAAGACCGTAAGGATGAGAACGGCAATCCACAGCCGCGCACGAACAACACCGTTCGCCTCGACCTTGCTCTCCTAGGTCACATGTTCACGATTGCCATAAAAGAGTGGGGCGTCGGATTGCCGGCAAATCCTGTGATGAACATTCGCCGGCCAGCACCTGGGCCGGGGCGCAATCGGCGTCTCGCGCCGCAGGAAGAAAAGAAGCTGTTGGAAGCAGTGGACGCTTACTCGAATCCGATGATGAGCTGGATTGTGCGCATTGCGCTGGAAACCGGAATGCGCTTTTCGGAGATTGTGACGCTGCGAAGAATGCAAGTCGATCTCAACCGCAGGATCGTTCGACTCCTGCATACAAAGAACACGCAGCCGCGGACGGTGCCAATGAGCAGTGCGGCCACCGAGCTCTTCCGCGCAGCGCTCAATAATCCGGTGCGGCCCATCGACACAGACCTGATTTTCTTCGGTGAGCCAGGCCGCGACGGGAAACGGCGTCCTTATGCGCCCAACCGGATGTGGCAAAAGATTAAGCGGGATCATGGACTCGTCGATCTGCACTTCCACGATTTACGTCACGAAGCCGTCAGTCGCTTCGTCGAAGCGGGATTCTCCGACCAGGAAGTCTCCGCCATCAGCGGCCACAAATCGATGCAGATGCTCAAACGATACACCCATCTCCGCGCCGAGGACTTGGTCGATCGGCTAGATAAGGTTTCGGAAGGTCGAGGTAGGTCTTAGGAATCGATTTGAAGAGCTTAGAAACCAACTGGGGATAGAGTCCCAGAAGACGTGCAATGGATGCTTGACTACACCCACATGCCGACAGGATCACAATTCTCTTTTTCTGATCGGTCATCTTTTCATCAACAAGTTTTCGAGCGGCGTTCCACAATTTATCATCGTCATCCAGCCACGCATCAAGCTCTTCAACTAAACATGAATAAAAGTCTGCAACCAATTGTCCACCTGGCGGATCGACGGAGGATCGGCAACTCGCGATTTCAAGGTTATGCAACTCGGCTAGATATTTAGATCGGTTTCTAAGATTCCGTCTGTAATTCGCGCAGGAAACTTTTCGCTTGTTGTTCCGTCTGTGTTCCGAGCAGTACTTCGAGCTGAGAGCGGAATGAACACCATTCGACCAGTCAAAACCCGACTTGTGACCCAGGGAGAATGCTTCGAATTCTGTCGGTTTGTCGCAACTCAAGCATTGTTTACGCACCGTTGTTCTGCGAAAGGAAGCGCCGTGAACTAGTTTCGCCTTGGGCTTTTTTGCCGCACAACTCTCAATCAAAGATCGAACCGTTGCAAGCGTGCGGATCACCGCATACGCTGGCAAATGAGATTCACTATTCATCGCGCACCGATCCAAGCCGTGTCAGTTTCACGGATCGCGGCAAGCGCATCGATGTATGGCAGCAGCAGGACGAGGCCGCAGTCCTGGCGGCGCTCCAGTTGGGCGCGCAGAAGTGGGGAACGCTGACCATCACCGGCCCCGCTGAGTTCAAGCAGCTCTGCGCGCAGCTTGCCGCGGAGCATGGAATCAGGATCAGCAATCCAGAGCTGCGCCAGGTGGCCGCCCACGGCCCCGGCGAGCGCCCGCCATATCCGGCCATGCCGGCGTCTGTCCCTTCGCCGAGCACCGCGTATCGGATGCACAAGGCCGACATCCTCAATCGCATCGAGGTGCGCAATCCGTCGCAGCTCGATTGGATGATTGTGGTGAGAATGCGCATAACCGGCCACGACCAACGGGCTATCGCGCAAGCCTTGAAGGAAAACGCCAGCCAGGGACGCGCGGCAGAGAATCGGAATTGGACCAACTACGC
>Ga0255356_1000355_pt1 | contig 31544 bp, 29 predicted proteins | sample HBST100metaG_FD_189944 | JGI IMG/M metagenome (GOLD analysis project Ga0255356, IMG submission 189944) | Peat soil microbial communities from Stordalen Mire, Sweden - H.B.S.T100 | ecosystem: Environmental > Terrestrial > Soil > Wetlands > Peat | place: Sweden: Norrbotten County, Stordalen Mire...
GACTCGTCCTCTCCAATCACTATGAACTGCCGTTGTGTTCATTATGTAAACTATTCTATCTCCGGTATGGCGATAGCCGCTGTTTTGGAAGCGCGGCTTCAAGCCGCCAAAAGCCGGGCAGCCATAAGTTTGGCGGATACTGACTGTTTTTGCCGTATAGACTGATTGCAGGCCTGCCATGGAAGACGCGATTCACGTATCGAAAGAGAACTACCTCAAAGCAGTTCTCGAAGCCGAAGCCGAGGGCCGCGAGGTGATTCCGGCCTTGCTCGCGCACTGGCTGGAGGTTTCCCCGCCGGCTGTGACCATGGCGCTCAAGCGGCTCAAGCGCGACGGCTGCGTCGAAGTTGGCGCCGACGGCATTGTGCGGCTGACTGCGGCGGGGCGCGAGATCGCCTATCGCACCGCGCTGCGTCACCATCTCATCGAGCGCATGTTAAGCGAGATCTTCGGCATGGAGTGGGACCAGATTCACGAGGAGGCCGAGCGGCTGGAACATGCCGTTTCGCCGGCCTTTGAAGCCAAACTCAAGGAAAGACTCGGCGAGGACGGCGCCTGTCCACATGGCAACCAGGTGCTGCCCGAGAGTCCGGCCCAGCGCAAGCAGCGCGGCGAAACGCCGCTCTCTGAGGCCACCGAGGGCCAACGCTACATTGTCGTCAGCATCAACGAGCGCGATCCCAAGCTTCTGCTGTTTCTGCATAAAACCGGCATCGAACCCGGCAAGAGCCTGCGCGTAGTCAGCCAGAATTACGACCAGACCGTTTCGATTGAGCTGCCGGGCAGCATTGCTATCCTGGGGCGTCCAGCGGCGGATGCTGTCTGGCTGCGATTAAAACCGGAACGGTAATGGAGCATAAAAAACGAAGCTCAACCGCAGTTAATTCATTGATGTCGTAATCCTTTTTATGAGCAAGATTGTCGATTCTTCATTGCCGGTAATCCCCGGTCTCGCGCCCGGTCCTGAGCACCAGTTGCCCTCGCTGCCGGAAGTTCACGCGAAGGTGAGCCTCTCGCAGTCGCCGCAATACTGGCGGCGGCTGCTCGGCTTTCTCGGCCCCGGATTCCTGATTGCCGTGGGATACATGGACCCCGGCAACTGGGCTACGGATATCGCCGGCGGCTCGCGCTTTGGCTACACGCTCCTTTTCGTCATCATGGCATCGAATCTGATGGCCATTCTGCTGCAAAGCCTGTCGCTCAAGCTGGGCGTGGCCACCGAGCGCGACCTGGCGCAGGTCTGCCACCAGAGCTACGGCCCCAGGGTGAGCTATGTTCTGTGGATACTTGCCGAGATCGCCATTGCCGCTTGCGACATGGCCGAGGTCATTGGCTCAGCCATTGCACTGGAGCTGCTCTTCCACATTCCGCTCTTCTACGGCGTGCTCATCACCGGCGCGGATGTGCTGCTGATTCTCTTCCTGGAGCGCTGGGGCTTCCGCTATATCGAGGCGCTGGTCATGGCGTTGATCGGCACCATCGTGGCGATGTTCGGCGTGCAGATGTTCCTTTCACGGCCGGAGTACTGGCCCGCGTTGCACAGTTTCTTCATCCCCTCGCCGTCCATCGTCACCAACCCTGACATGCTCTTCATCGCCATCGGGATTCTGGGCGCGACCGTGATGCCCCACAACCTCTACCTGCACTCCTCGATCGTGCAGAGCCGCAATTATGAGCGCACGCCCAAGGGCAAGCGCGAGGCCATTCAGATGGCCAATATCGACTCCGCGCTGGCGCTTACCGTGGCGCTGTTCGTGAATGCCGCCATTCTCATTGTGGCGGCGGCGGTCTTCCATCGCAGCGGACATTTCGAGGTCGCCGCCATCCAGGACGCCTACAAGCTGCTCAGCCCGCTGGTGGGCGCGGCAGGCGCCAGCACGCTGTTCGCCATCGCCCTGCTGGCCTCGGGGCAGAATTCCTCGATCACCGGTACGCTGGCCGGCCAGATCGTCATGGAGGGCTTCATCCACTTCAAGCTCTCCCCCTGGCTGCGGCGGCTCATCACCCGCTCGCTGGCTATTATCCCCACCATCATCGTGGTCGCGATTACCGGCGAACAGGGAACTGAAAAGCTCTTGCTCTTCAGCCAGGTGATTCTGTCGCTGCAACTGAGCTTTGCCGTCGTTCCGCTCGTTCTGTTCACCGGCAACCGCAAAATCATGGGCGAGTTTGTGAACGCCCGCTGGTTGCAAGGCCTCTCCTGGTTGGCAGCCTTTCTCATCGCTGGCCTGAATGGATGGTTCCTGGTGTTGATGTTGCGGTGAGAACAGCAGTCAGTGGTCAGTCGTCAGTTGTCAGCAAAATGCCCCGGCTCCTGATCACTGATCTCTGACCACTGACAACTGTCGTACCATGTCACCATGTACGTTCTTTCCGCTGCCGAGATGCAGGCCTGTGACCGCTTGACCACCGAGAGGTTTGGAGTGCCGTCGCTGGACCTGATGCGGGCGGCTTCGGCTGCTGTGGCTACCTTTGCGCGGGAGCAGTTTCCCCTGGCGCGGCGGGTGACGGTTCTCTGCGGCCGTGGCAACAACGGCGGCGACGGCATGATGGCGGCGCGGCAGTTGGCCAAGGCTGGCCTGGAGGTGACTACCCTGCTGGTGGGCGTGCGCGATGGGCTCAAGGGCGACGCGGCCCGCGCCTGGCAGGAGTTGACCAGCCCGGCGAGCGGCCTCGTCCACATCATCGAGACGCCAGAGGATCTGATACTGCACAAAGCCGCGCTCGATACCGATCTGATCGTGGATGCCGTGGTCGGCACCGGCTTCAAGCCTCCACTGAAGGGACTGGCGCTGGCGGCGCTCAAGTGGCTTGAGGGCAGCCGAGCACCGGTTTTGGCCGTGGACCTGCCCTCCGGCTGGCCGGCGGATGAAACCTCCGCTACGGTGAAGGGTCCGGTCTTTCCGGCCGATGCGGTCATTACCTTTACCGCGCCCAAGCCAGCGCACGTTTTTGGGCAGTTGACCCGGCGCTGGTGGCAGCCTGTCGTAGTGGCGCCCATCGGCTCACCGGACGAAGCGATTGTCTCGACGCTGGGGTTGCACTGGGCCGGCTCGTCGCTCTCGCTCGCGCAGGCGCCTCGTCCGGCTGGGGCCAACAAGGGAAACTTCGGCCATGTGCTCGTGGTGGGCGGAACACTCGGAACGGATGGTGGCAAGTCCGGCGCTCCGGCCATGGCGTCCCTGTCGGCCTTGCGGTCCGGGGCTGGCCTGGTGACGGCGGCTGTTCCCGCCCCGGCGCTGGCGCTGGTGGCGGCCATCGCGCCGGAGTTGATGACCTGGCCGCTCACGGCAACTCCCGCGGGCTGCATCGCGGCGGAGAATCTGGCGGAGAAATCTCTTTCCGCGCTTCTAACGGGCATCACTTTGCTGGCGATAGGACCCGGCCTGGGCCAGAGCCCGGAGACGGTCAAATTCACCACCGGGCTGCTCTCGGCGACGAAGATCCCGGCAGTGATCGACGCCGATGCGCTCAACATTCTGGCGGCCAAGCCGGTGCTGCTCGCCAAGCTGGCCAAGGGGCGGACGCTGGTACTGACGCCGCACCCAGGCGAGATGGCGCGGCTGGCGGGCATCCCTGTGGCCGAGGTGCAGGCCAACAGGCTCGGAGTTGCGCGCGGATATGCCCAGCGCAACGGCGTCACGCTGGTGCTCAAGGGCGCGCGGACGCTTATTGCCCATCCAGACGGCAGCGTGGCCGTGAATACTACCGGCAATCCCGGCATGGCCAAGGGCGGTAGCGGCGACGTGCTCACAGGGCTGGTCGCGGGCCTGCTGGCGCAGCACCCGGACGAGGTGGCGCGGGCGGTCGAAACGGCGGTCTATCTGCACGGGCTGACCGCTGATTTCGCCGTGCGCGCGGCCGACGAGCACACGCTTCTGGCCACGGACAGCCTGGCGCAACTTTCGAGGGCCTTTCGCTTTCGCGCATGGGGTCCAAACAGGTATCTTTGGATACAGGGGCTGCCGGCGGAGTTGTCTGAGCGGTTCTTCAGTTCATGATCCCTTGCCAGTTCCGTGGGGGTGGCTTTTTCTTGAAGAAAAGCCGCGCAGCGGCAGTGGTTCCGGAATAACGCTGGAGAACCACTATCACCGGCCGCGGCCTTCCACGAGGCAGCAAAATGACCAACGTAGCCCCTCCCGCCGCAGGCCGGACCCACGAATTCATTACGCACAGCGGCGCGGATACCATCGAAGTGGGCCGCAAGCTGGCCCGCCTGCTCCTGCCGCCACAACTTCTGATCCTGCGCGGCGACCTGGGCACCGGCAAAACCACGTTGGTAAAGGGCATTGCGCAGGCGCTGGACGCCGCCGAACCCGACGAGGTCACCAGCCCTACTTTCACCCTGCTGCATGAGTATCGCGGCTCCCAGGACGGGCGGCCGGTGAAGCTCTTTCACCTGGACGTCTACCGCCTGGAAGGCGAACGTCAACTGGAGGCGCTGGGGCTGGATGAGTTATTCACCCCGGACGCGCTGGTGCTGGTGGAGTGGGGAGAAAAGTTCAAGAGCATCCGCAAGCGCTGTACAGGCGAGATTGTCATTACAGCCGAAGGCGGCGACGCGCGCAAGATAACGGTAACGCTGAAGGAGTAGCGACGCTTCTGGTATTGGCGATCCTCTGAACTCTGCCACGATAGAGCCTGCTGTCCCGTTTCTGATTTCTGTCAGCGCGGGCCTTCAAGCCATATACTCTTGTCCCAACCTCAATCATTCTCCGCAATGCAAATCCGCTTGGATTTTGCTCTGGCTAAGTCGGCGCGACTGGCCCGCATGGAACATATTTATCTGCAAACAGTAGGTCAATTCTGCCCGGAAAGCGGAACTTCCGCTGCGCGAAAATTTTGCCATTCATGAGCAAATCTATACAGATTTCTCAAGTTGCTGCTTGCTACTTTTACTAGAGCCGTGTCGCCGGGATTCCCACCCGTGCCGGCTGAATGGCGAGTGTTGGACACCGTTCCATCAAGGTTGGACGAGAGGTTACAAATGCGCAAAATCAGGATTGGTGTTACGTGTCTCTTGGCGTCTCTATTGGTCGTTTTCTTTGCCGGATGCGGTCAAGAAACGGTGAGCATCCCCGGCGTGGTGTCAGTAACCCCCGTTCAGGGTGCTACCGGCGTTCCCATCAACACGACCGTTACAGCGACATTCAGCAGAGCGATGAACTCAGCCACGATCACCCCCTCGACCTTTACGTTGACGGGCCCGGGCGGAGTTGCCGTCGCAGGAGCCGTGACGTACAGCGGTGTAACTGCGACGTTTACGCCGGCTGCCGTTCTGGCGTATAACACCACCTACACGGCTACGATCACCAATGGGGCCGCGACCCCTGGCGGCGCTGGGTTGCTTGGCAACTACGTGTGGACATTTACCACGCTTGCCGCAATTTCCCCAGTGGTCCCAATCGTGTCGTCAGTCACCCCCGCTCAAGGCCTCGCAAATGTTGCCGTAAACGCGCCCATTACCGCGACCTTCAGCATACCGATGAGTTCATCCTCGGTTAACGGCACAACCACCTTCACGGTCTATGGCCCTGGCGGCGTTGCCGTGGGTGGATCCGCCTCTTTGAGTTCCAATGGCCTAGTCGCCACGTTTACGCTTACGAGTGGGACTCTGGCCCAGAACACCACCTACACGGCCACGATCACGACTGCGGCTACGAGCGCGGGGGGCACTCCGCTGGACGCTGCCTACGTGTGGACATTTACCACGCTTGCCGCAATTCCCCCGGTGGTCCCAGTCGTGTCGTCAGTGGCCCCCGCTCAAGGCCTCGCAAATGTTGCCGTAAACGCGCCCATTACCGCGACCTTCAGCATACCGATGAGTTCATCCTCGGTTAACGGCACAACCACCTTCACGGTCTACGCCCCTGGCGGCGTTGCCGTGGGTGGATCCGCCGCTTTGAGTTCCAATGGCCTAGTCGCCACGTTTACGCTTACGAGTGGGACTCTGGCCGAGAGCACCACCTACACGGCCACGATCACGGCTGCGGCTACGAGCGCGGGTGGCACTCCGATCGTGGCCGACTACGTGTGGAGTTTTACCACGATTACCCCGCCGCCTGCGGTGGTAGCGACGATTCCCTTGAACACTGCCACAGGTGTGCCCATTGGCCAGTTGCTCACCGCGAGATTCAATGAGGCGATGCTCTGCTCGACTCTACAACAATCTCCGGCAACAACCTTCACACTCACAGGCCCCGGCACGACTTCAGTAACCGGCTCAGCCACTTGCTTGGGCAACGTCGCAATCTTTACGCCGGGAAGTGCACTTCAATACAACACCCTCTACACGGCCAAGATCAGTATCGCCGCCGAGGACCTGGCGGGCACTCCGATGGCAGCCCTTCACCAGTGGACCTTCAGAACCATATCGGCCCCACCCATCCCGCCAGCGGTCATCGCCACCGTGCCCACCGATTCGTCGCCGGGTGTTCCGGCAATAGGCGTGTCCGTCAGCTCGGCCCTCACCGCGACATTCAGCGAGGCAATGGACCCTGCCTCGATCAACTCGGCAACCTTTACGCTGGTTCAGACGAGCGTGCCTGGGACTCCCGTCAATGGAGTGATCACCTATGTACCCGCCGGCTCGATAGCAACGTTCACGCCCAATGCTCCCCTTTTGTTCAACACCAACTACACGGCCACCATCACCGCGGGGGCGGAGGATCTGAACGACGACGCGTTTGTCACTGCCTATACCTGGACCTTCACCACCGCCACCGTCCCAATTGCCGTTGTGCCGACGGTGATTTCAACCATTCCTGTAACCCCAAGCGCAGTCGCCCCCATCGTTGCCGAAGACGTGACTGTGCCCCTCAATCAGGCGATCAGCGCCGATTTCAGTGTGGCGATGAACCCCTCCACGATCACCGAGACCGCCCCGCCAACCTTTACGCTGACATACTTGGTAGGGAGCACCGTCACTCCCGTGGCAGGCCTGGTTGCTTACTCGGGAACTGGAAATCAACTGGTGTTCCTGCCGGCAGCGAATCTGTTGGCCAACACAACGTATACAGCCACCATCACAACCGCCGCTCAGAACCTGGCAGGCACTCCCCTGGCCAATACCTACAGTTGGGTATTCGCGACCGCCGCAGCGGTGAGCACCACTGGGCCGGAGTTGGTTTTGTCGGTCCCCGGAGACACGGCCGTAGGCGTGGATGCCACGGGCGTGGCACTCAATCAGGCGATCAGCGCAACCTTCAGTGAGGCGATGAATCCACTGAACCTCACCAATGCAACCTACCAACTTTATCTGGGTAATAACGTCACGACCGGAACTCCGATACCGGCAACGATCACCTATGACCCGGTCAACTTCATTGCCACTCTCACGCCCACCAACCCGCTCGCCCCCACCACTTACTACACCGCAGTAGTGACCACGGGAGCCACGGACCTGGCAGGCAATCCGCTGGGGAGCACGCCCACATCCCCTTACACGAATCCCTGGGTCTTTGAAACCGGTACGGCAGCGAATCAGGCGCCAGTCCTTGGGCCAACCATATCGGCGTTTGGCGGTTTTGCCGGCACCGCAGGGATGACCAACACGGGCCCCCTCACGGTCATCCATGGAGATAGCGGGACCACGGCTCCCGGCTTTAGCTCATATACCGGATTCCACGATGACAGCGTTATAAGTAGTACTGGCGTAGCGGAATGCACGTATACGGAAGTTCCGGGAGTCAATATAGGGCTGGTGACTGGAACGATCTACTCACCTCTGGTTGTCCCACCCGCGGGTGTGTGTCCCGGTGAAGGAACGGCTGCTACGGCCGCTATCGCGCTCCAAGCTTGGAATGAAGCTCTCGACGCGTACAACACCCTCCAGGGCCTCCCCTCAATCGGCGGTCTGGCAGCGGAGATTGGCAACACAACGATTCCCCCGGGCGTCTACAAGAACTCAAGCTCGGTGGGTATCACCCTCGGACCTGTCACGCTCGACGCCCAGGGCGATCCCAATGCGTACTGGGTCTTCCAGATCGGATCGACTCTCACCGTTGGCACATCGGTATCACCTGAAGATGTGAAACTGATCAACGGCGCCCTGGCCAAGAACGTCTACTGGGCGGTTGGCAGCGACATCATCAACTTCGAACAGACGGGAGGCGGGACCTTCAACGGAACCGTTATCGCGTACGGGTCCACAGGTATCGCGGTTTCGACTGTCGGAAATGATGCCCCCGCGCAAATAGTTACAGTCAACGGCAGACTGATTAGTCTTAATGCGTCAACCACACTCGTAGACACCATCATCAATGTGCCTATCCCGTAAGGGCCTGGCTGAGACCGCTCTCCCCCAGGGCGGTCTCAGCCAGGTTCAGGAGATATGGGGTTTGACGTGTTCTTTTCGCGTCGAGACGATTCGGCGCCAAGATTTTCGATGATCGCGACGCGCAGTTCGGGAGGCAACAATGAGATTGAGTGCAAGGATGATCGCCACAGCGGCATTTGCTGTTTTCCTAATGCCAGCGCTCTTGTTCCATGTGGGCGAGGCCGCTGCTCAGACCCCGACAGCCATGCCGTATTCGGGTGGCCATGACGGCACTCCCAAGGTAGATTTGTTTCTGGGCTACTCGTATCTGCAATCTGTCCCGAAACCGGCTGACGGAAACCGGCTGGTATGGATGAATGGCGGCAGCACGTCCATCGCCTTCAACCTGAACCGCTATCTGGGGCTTGTAGCCGACGTTGGCGATTACACGAACTCGGAGATCCGATTCCAGGGCGCGTACGGGGCTACCGTTGACGTGGACGACGCAAAGGGCGGTGTCATTAGCTATCTTTTTGGCCCGCGGATTTCCTTCCGGAACCACAGCAGAATCACTCCCTTTGCCCAAGCTCTGTTTGGAGGCGCGCACGCCAGTGACGTGAAACTCTCCAATTGCACGCTTAACTGTACGCTCCTTCCCGTCGAGAACGCGTTTGCCATGACCGCTGGCGGCGGCCTGGACATCCGTGTCCACCATCATTTCGCCATCCGCCTCATTCAAGCCGAATACCTCATGACCAGGTTCCAGGATTACTCCACCGGAACAAAGGCGTTTCAGAATGACGTGCGCCTATCTTCTGGAATTGTCTTCCGCCTCGGTGGAAATGCGGCTCCACTGCCGCCTCCCTCGCCAGTCACTTACTCCTGCTCGGTCACCCCATCGTCTGTATTCCCCGGAGAACCGATTGCAGCCTCGGGTACGGCTCTCAACCTGAACCCCGCAAAGACGGACGTTTACACATGGTCTGTGGATGGCGGAACGGTGACTGGGTCCTTGAACACAGCAAAGATCGACACGGCGAATATCGCGCCTGGTGCCTACACTCTCAAGTGCCATGTCTCCCAGGGCGACAGGCCGAGCGAGAATGCGGATGCCACAGCCCCTTATGTTGTGAAGGCGTTTGAACCGCCGACGATCAGTTGCCTGGCTAATCCCAACACCATCAAGCCGGGTGAGACCAGCACTGTGACAGCCATGGGCGTGAGCCCGCAGAACCGCCCGCTGACCTATAGCTACTCGGCCTCGGCCGGTACCGTGACGGGCAGCGGAACGACGGCGACCTTCGATTCGACGGGCGCTGCGATCGGCGCTGTAGGCATCATCTGCAACGTAACCGACGACAAGAGCCAGACCGCAACAGCCAGCGCCACCCTGACCATCATGGCCCCGGTCGTATCCCCGGAGGTAGTGCTACTCGAGACTCGCCTGGCACTGCACAGTGTCTTTTTCGCGACAGATCAGCCCACAATCGAGAAATCCAAGGGTAGCTTGGCGGTCAGCCAGGAGGATACTCTGGCCACCCTGGCAAAAGACTTCAAGAGGTATCTTGAATTGAAACCGGATGCCCACCTAACCCTGACCGGACATGCGGATGTGCGTGGATCAGTTGAATACAACCAGGCGCTTTCCGAACGCCGTGTCACTCGCACAAAACTCTTCCTGGTTGAAAAGGGTGTTCCCGAAGCCAAGATTGAAACGCTTGGCCGTGGCAAGGAGGATGACCTCACTAGCGCCCAGGTGGAAGAGGCGATCAAAGAGAATCCTGATTTGAGCTCCGCGGAGCGGGAAAAGCTTCTCAACGACCTACCCGTCATTGTCCTGGCTAAAAATCGCCGTGTAGACATCACCCTGAGCACCACGGGTCAACAATCGCTGCAACGGTACCCGTTCAACGCTGCTGATGCATTGATCCTTCTCGAGGAGAAGAATCTGACGCACAGAAAAAAGGCTGCGGCCGCAAAAAAGTAGCCACCAAAACCGCAGGAGCAAACCTGCTCCTACGGTAAAACGGATAGTCCGGCCCTCACAAAATAGTCCGACCCCCACAAAGTTGACGACGGGGGCCGGACATCTGTTAGTAGATATATCAACTAACTTATTCACCCATGATGTTATAGCCGCAATCCACGTAAAGGGTCTCGCCGGTGGTGGCGCTGGAGAGGTCGCTGGCCAGGAACAGGGCCGCGCCACCGACTTCTGCCTGGTTCACGTTGCGGTGCAGGGGTGCGCGATCTGCATGGGATTTAAGCATGTCGCCCAGTGCGCCCACGCCGCGGGCTGCCAGGGTCTTGATGGGGCCGGCGGAGATGGCGTTGACGCGAATGTTTCTGGGGCCGAGGTCCCAGGCCAGATAGCGGACCGTGGATTCCAGCGCGGCCTTGGCTACGCCCATCACGTTGTAATGGGGAACAACCTTTTCCGCGGCGTAGAAGCTGAGTGTGATGATGCTGCCGCCCTCGGTCATCAATGGAACCGCGGCGCGCGAGACGGCTATCAGCGAATAAACGCTTACGTCATGGGCGATGCGGAAGCCCTCGCGAGTTGTGTCGACGAAGTCGCCGTGCAACTCCGCGGCGGGTGCAAAAGCGACGGCGTGGACCAGAATGTCGAGCTTGTCGTACTTCTCTTTGAGCGCGGCAAAGAGAGTGTCGATCTCGGCGTCGTTGGAGACGTCGCACTGGAAGCCGGAGGCGCCGGGCAGTTCAGCGATGAGGTCTTCGGCCTCGGTCTTGCGGCGCTCGTTCTGGTAACAGATGGCCAGGGTGGCGCCGGCCTCGTGCAGTTTCTGGGCGATACCCCAGGCAATGGAACGCTTATTAGCCATGCCGAAGACAACGGCTGTCTTACCTGCCAGATTGATCATTCCTATTTCGTCCTCCAAGGTCCGTCATCAGGGGAAGCTGGACCCGCTATGTCTAGAATATCAGCCGCCCAGATCCACAAGCTCGACCTTGCCGGTGGGCCGGTTGAGGAAGCGTGAGCCAAGGCGCTCGAATTTGTCGACGGAGTCGGTGGCGAAGCAGCGGAGTTGCGTGGCCAGCGGCTGAGTGACAGCCTGCTGCGGGCCGAAGCGGCGCGCCACCACATCGGCCGTGGCCTCGGCGGAGTCGATGACGCGTATCCCGGCCGGCACTGCGCGCTCGATAAGTGGGCGCAGCAGCGGGTAGTGAGTGCAGCCAAGCACCAGCGTGTCGGGATTCAGGCCCTGCGCGGCGGCTTCGGCGGCCAGTTCCGCAAGGTAGATGCGGATGACCTCGGCGGTAACGGCCACCTGCGGTGAGGCAGACGCGGCTTGCGCTGCAGAAGCTCCAGTGGCAGCTCCGGCGGCAACCGAGGGCCCCGTCCAGCCCTCCTCGACCAGCGGCACCAGCAGCGGGCAGGCCTTTTCCAGAGCCCGCAGCCCCTGGACGCGGCAAGCGGCGGAGTAAGCATGGCTTCGCACGGTGGCGTCGGTGGCGATAACCAGCACGTCGCCGGTGCGAGAAGCGGCGCGGGCTGCCGCCGCGCCAGGCTCAATCACGCCCAGCACCGGCACCGGCACTGCTTCCTGAATGGCATCCAGGGCCAGTGCGCTGGCCGTGTTGCAGGCGATGACCAGAAACTCGGCGCCTTGCTGGTTAACCAGGAATTGGGCGCTCTGGACGGCATAGCGGGCGATAGTGCGACGGGACTTGGAGCCGTAGGGCAGCCGGGCCGAGTCGCCCAGAAAAGCGAAGCGCGCCTGCGGAAGCCGCGCGACCAGCGCGCGCAGAACCGTGAGCCCGCCGAATCCGGAATCGAAGACGCCGATGGTGGGTATCGCCGCTCCCGTCGTGCTTTCAGGTGTACTCATGGGTGCGCTCCTTCGGCGGGCACGGCGTCGGTTGCCAGGTAGGTGCGGGTCAAATCGGCGTGGCCGGCCAGGGTGGCGCGCTGTTGGCCATCCACCAGAAAGCGCACCTGGGTGACGCTGGGCAGATTGGCGCGCAGGGTGCCGCAGATGGAGAGCACTGTGAGGGTTTCTGGCTCAATGCCCGAAGGGTGGCTGGCCGCGAAGCTGCCGGTAAGGTTGACGACCGCCAGTTGCGCGCCAGTCGGTTGTGGGTTCTGCGACGAGGCCCCGATCTCTGGAGCAGGCAACAAAAAGACCTGAGTCACAGCGTTTCCGCCTCCAGGAACAGGGTGGGCGGCGTCGGGAGCCGCATAGATGTCCAGCAGCTTGCCCAGCACGGCGCGGGCGCGGGCGCCAGTGTCGGCGGGCAGCGGCAGGGAGTGAACCTGGGTGAGCAGGGAACTGTCGCTATCGTTGGCCACCACCAGAGTTGCCTGTTCGGCAGAGACCACCTCAGGAGCGCGCGTAGGAGCCGAGTCCTGTCCAGCGATCATCCGCTGGTGGGCGCGCTCGCGCAATTGCCACAGCGCTACGCCCATGACCAGCGAAGCCAGCAGCAGAATGCCGAAGAGGATCTTCTGATAGCGGGGGATCACGGCTGCTGAGCCTCCATGCGCCACTCCACAATCGCCGCGGCCAGCGCTGTGGCCACGCTGGCTTGATAGTTTTTGTCGTCCAGGCCGGTGGTTGTCTGATGGTCGGCACTCCGCTCCGGCGTAATTTCAATGGCCACTGCCGGGCAGGTCATGCTGTCGATTGCGGGAAGAGTTGTGCGGCCCAGGGTTACGCTCATTCCGGCGTGCAGCAGTGCGGAATTGAGGGTGCCGGCCAGCGCCAGGCTGCGCGTCACCCAGGCGGCTTGCGCGGTTCTCCAGGGAGTGAAGCGTGCGGGCTGCGCCGGAGCCAGCGAGGAGGTGAACAGATGAATGCCCGAGCCGCTCTCAGAGGCGTGCAGGCTGAGGCAGGCCTGCGCCTGAGCGTGATTGGCTATCTCCGCCCGCCGGTCCGGTTCGACCGTCGCATCGGAATCGCGCGTGGTCACCACCTGGATGCCGCGCGCCGCCAGCAGAGATTGCAGCCGCCCACTAAGCGCGAGAGTGAAGGACTTTTCGAGCTGATTGTTGGCGAGGCGTCCGCCCGTATCGTTGCCGCCGTGGGCCGCATCCAGAACCACAACGAATCGGGCCGGGGGGGGCGCAGGAGCCGGTGGGGCCTGCGCTGAGGCCGGTTGCCCAGACAGCCCGCCCGCAACCAAAGCCGCAATGAAGCAGCTAGTCCAGCGCATAGATAGTCAAACCGCTGAGTAGCTTGGGGTAAAAGTCGGTGGATTTTTGCGGCATCACATCGCCGGCAAAGGCAACTTCCTTGAGTTGTTCCATGGAAACGGGGTTGGTGAGGAAAACTACATCGGCCTCGCCTCGGCGAACCTGATCGACCGCCTCGGCCGCATCGCGCAGGTAGCGCAGGTTGGTCTGTTCGCGGACCTTTTCCGCGTCCAGGCCCAGCAGCCGGTCAAGCACGATCGAGTGCAGGCAGCTCAGATCGAGCTGGCGCTGGCGCTCGGGCAGATGGGCCAGCGCGGCAGCCACAGGCTCCGGCTTGGCGCGCAGCAGGAATGCCCCGGCGCGGGTGACGGCGACAAAGGCCGTGCCTGGTTGAGCTGTCAGTGTGGCCACATAGTCAGAGGCCTCCGCCTTACGCAGTGCCTCGACCGAGAAAAACTCTTCCGCGGCGCGCGTAAAGGCGGCCGGATCGAAGTTCTTGAGGCTGTGAACCACGCGGTGGGTGGGCAGAACTACCAGCCCGTCGGAGTCCATGTTCACGAAGGTCATCATGACCGCGGCCTCAGGATAGGGCGGCTGGGGCAACTGGCTGGTGCTGGTCTCCGTTTTGGCGGGTTCCGTGGCCGCGTGCTCTTTGGAATACTTCAGAGCAGTCTCGTAGCGATGGTGCCCGTCGGCGATAATCAGCTTCTTGTCGGCCATGGCCGTAGTCAGCAGGTTGATGGCCGCTGGGTCGCTGACTCTCCAAATCCGATGCAGCACGCCGTACTCGTCGGTGACCTGCGCCTCGGCCGGACCTGCGCCGTCGTAGAGAATCCTCTCCACGCTGCCTGCGGGGTCGGAGTAGAGCATGAAAATCTGCCCGAAGTGGGCATGCGTGGCCTTCAGCAGGTTGAGCCGGTCGCTCTTGGGTTTGGAAAGCGTCTGCTCATGGCGGAAAACAACCTTTTCGCTGTAGTCATGCACCTTGCCCAGGGCGATGAATCCGCGCCGCTCCTTGATGACATCGGTGCCTGGAACGCGAAACTGTTGCGAGTAGGCAAAGATCGAGGGGTCCTTTTCCTGCACCAGCACGCCCTGCTCGCGCCAGGCGCGAAAGTCGCGCGCCGCCCGCGTATAAACATTTTCCCCGTCCTCAGCGTCGAAAAGTTCCGGCAAGCCCAGCGTGATGCGCACCAGGTTGTAAGGGCTGCGCTCGTAGTATGCCTGTTGCATCGCCGGAGAGATCTTGTCGTAGGGTTGGGTGACTACGTCATCCAGATCAACGACGGATGAATTGTAGCGCCAGGCGCGGAAGGGGTAAATGTGAGCCATGCGGACGGTCTTTCTTCCCGATTGAACGGTGGATTTTGCGCTCAGAAGCCCCATCCTGCTTGTTCCGGGGCTCGTGCGCTCTCAGCGTTGATTGTATCCCAATGGCCTTTGCAGGCTGGCCTTTTCCCATCCCGCGCAGTGGAATTCGATGGCCGCTAATCAGTCCTGCCGTCATTGCGCCGATCATGCTGGCAGCTTCATCATTTGATGGTGTTGCGGCATGAGAACTCTACCTCCCCAGCGCAAGACCTTCAGAGCGCGCCGGCCCGGAAATGCTCAACGATGTGGGCGCGCAGACCGGAGGGCGCCTCTTCCGAGCCGGCAATATCGCCGGGATGGGAGAGATCGCCGAGGAGGTTTCCACCGAGCTTCGTGCCAATATGTCATCGGTTACCGGCCCAGAAACCTGACGTGTGACGGCAAGTGGCGTAAAGTGAAGGTGAAAGTCAATCCTCCAGCGGGGCTTCCTCTGCTTACTGTTCATGCTCGCACCGGTTACTATGCGCCTTTGCAATAGCTTGTTTTTTTCGCTTCTTTTGGCCGGGACGGTTCTTTCGCTGCCGGCGCAACAGCCGCCCGCCCAGGCTCCGCCGCTCACCGTGGACCGCGACCCCGTGCGCTCGCCGGATGGCGAACAGCCCGCGCCCCCGGTTGTGCGCAAACAGGGCGAGGGCTATGTTCTGCACACCGACGTTGAAGAGGTGGCGCTCAACTGCACGGTGCTCCACGCCAACCAGCCGGTAGCAGACCTGAAGAAAGAAGATTTCCAGGTCTTGGAGGATGGCGTCAAGCAGACGCTCATCAGCTTTCTGCACAATGACCTTCCCGTTTCCATTGCTTTGGTGGTGGACAACTCCGGCTCCATGGCTACCAAGCGCCCTTCAGTCAACAAGAGCGCTCTCGACCTGATCCAGGCTTCCAACCCCCAGGACGAGGCCTTCGTGGTCAACTTCTCCGACGAGGCTTTCATCGACCAGGAATTCACCTCCGACGTGAACAAGCTGCGCGACGGTCTCAGTCACATCGAGTCTCGCGGCGGCACCGCGCTCTACGATGCCGTGGTGGCCTCGGCAGACAAGCTGGCGGCCGATGCCAAGCGCCCCAAGCAGGTCCTTATCATCATCACCGACGGCGAAGACAATGCCTCGACCCTCAACCTGGAGCAGACCATCCGCCGCGTCCAGCAGCTTTCCGGACCGGTCATCTACTCGATTGGGTTGTTATTTGGCGACGAGATGAGCCGTACAGAGGTGAAGCACGCGCGCCACGCGCTGGAAATGCTCTCAACAGAGACAGGCGGCATTGCCTTCTTCCCCAAGAGCATCGAGCAAGTCGACCAGATCGCCGCGGAAGTGGCGCGGGACATTCGCAATCAATACACGCTGGGTTATCACTCCACCAAGCCGACCACCGAACCAGGTTTCCGGCGGGTTGAGGTAACCGCCGAAGGCAAGGGGTATGGCAAGCTGACCGTCCGCACCCGCACGGGCTACTTTCCGGTGGCGCGGATGGCGAAGGACTCTGGCATGACGCGATAAGCTGGAAACCAGGAGTTGAAGCCCCTCGGATCATGCCTGAAATGACACTACTGCTCGGAATTGACACCTGCGGCCCCTCCGGTTCGGTGGCGCTGGGACGTTTGTCTGGCCAATCTGTCGAGATTCTCGGTCAGATCGATCTTGAAGGGCGCAGCTATTCTTCAACTTTGGTTGCTGCGGTCGGCGATTTGCTCGAGCGCAGCGGCATAACGCTGCGCGAGGTAAACGCCATTGTGGCCGTGAACGGGCCGGGCAGCTTTACCGGAGTGCGCGTGGGCTTGAGCGCCGTGAAGGGCATTGCCGAGGCCGCGCGGATTCCGGTGGTCGCGGTTTCACGGCTGGAAGTTCTGGCTGCGAAGTCCGGGGCCCCCAGCGACAGGTCTTCGTCGCTGGGGTGGAAAACTCGGGTGTCCTCAGCGGCCATCGACGCTCATCGCCACGAGATCTTTCTGCGGCTAGGCCTGCCCGGCGGGCAGGCAAGGGAATTGCTGGCCGGCATTCATGAGCTTGCAGCCATCGAATCGCCACCCGCGCGGATTGCCCTTTCTGATGATTCCGCAGCCCTGCTGCTGGCGTCGGCGTGGCCGAGCGCAGAGTTGGTCCGCACTGCCGCGCCCACAGCCGCCGATGCTCTCCAGCTTTGCGCCGCGCGCGTGGCGGCCGGGGAGTTCGTTGACTTGGCGCTGCTCGACGGCTACTACCTGCGCCGCTCTGACGCAGAGATTTTCGGTGAGCCTGGCGCGCCAAAACGCCCATGAATTGCCCTTTTACAACCGCGCCTGTGCGCCGCATGACGCGGGCAGACCTCGACCGGGTGATTGAGATCGCCGAGAGCCTGAAGGAAGCGTCCCATTGGCCTCGTTCAGCCTACCTGGCCGCGCTGGACCCCGACGCCGTGCCGTCCCGCATTGCGCTGGTGGCTGAGGACCCCAGCTCCGGGGCTCTGGCGGGATATGCCGTGGCCAGCCTGCTGCCGGCCCAGGCGGAGCTGGAGACCATTGCGGTTGCCTCGACGGCCCAGCGCCAAGGCCTGGCTCAGCAACTCTTTGCCGCGCTGACGGCTGAGTTGGGATTAGCTCAGATCGTCGAGGTTCTTCTGGAGGTTCGCGCCTCTAATCAGCCTGCGCTTGGGCTTTATCGGCGGCTGGGGTTTATGGAAGCCGGCCGCCGCCCATGCTACTACCATGATCCTGTTGAAGATGCTGTTCTGATGAGCCTTCGGCTTTAAGGTCCCTGGGTCTCAGCTTCACCCAGCCGGTCGAACTCGGATGCTGTGACGGCCAACGGAATCTGTCGTGATTGCCGTCACGCAAGGGAGCTTTCCGCGCCGAATTCCACAGCGTGAGGTTACTTTCGATTGTTTTTCCGCTTGCCGTTTGCGCTCCAGGGGCGATATATGTAAATGTTCTTTAATAGATGGAGGTGCCTGATGGATGAAACACAGGTGTCCACGCTGAGCGAAGAAATCAATCGCCTGCATGCCGAACATCATCGCTACGCTCAGCGGCTGGAAGAGTTGCTCCAAAAGCCCTATCTCTCCGCAGAGGAGCAGATCGAGGAAGTCAAACTGAAGAAGCTCAAGCTGCACGCTAAGGACCTGATCTCCGATTTGGAGCGCCAGTCGCCGGCTGTAGCCTGAAGCTCGAAGACGGTTGACATAGGCAGGCGAATTGCCCGAGCGAGTTCTGTGGGCAGCCTCTTGAAGGTTGGTCTGTCCCCAGGATTCAGGCTTGACTAGTTCTGCTCAGTCGGCAAGAGTGCGGAATCACCGTATAATCGTTGGGATGATGGTTCGCGACGGTTACATCTACGGTTTGAGTCTGCTGTCAGTGGCTGTTGTGCTGGTGTGGGTCACGGGCTACTGGGCTTGGGGTATCGCGCCCGTGCTTCTGGCTGCGTTTTTCCTCTGGTTTTTCCGCGATCCTGAGCGGATGATTCCCATGGAGCCTGGCCTGATTGTGTCGCCAGGAGATGGGCGAGTGACCGAAGCGGCCGCCATCACCACTCCCGAAGGCCCGCGGCAGCGGATCAGCATCTTTCTTAGTGTTTTTAATGTTCACGTGAACCGCTCGCCTATTGCAGGCGTTCTCACCAGCGTGCGCTATCAGAAGGGCCAGTACCTGAACGCGATGAATCCCGCATCGGCCGACCGCAATGAGCAGAACATTGCCACGGTGCGCGGCGAGGGGATTGAAGTCATCTTCAAGCAGATTGCTGGTTTGCTGGCCCGGCGAATCGTCTTCAACCTGCGCGAGGGCGACACGGTTGAGCGCGGCCAGCACGTGGGCCTCATCAAATTCGGCTCCCGCGTAAATGTGATCTTGCCGGCCGAGGCTGAGTTGCGCGTGAAGGTGGGCCAGCGCGTCAAGGGCGGCGCCAGTGTGCTGGCGGCCATGCCCCAAGGAGACCGCTCGTGAATCACCAGGACCCCGCACAAGCCATGGCCAGTGCACAGGCGCGGCTGCATCGCGGCATGTTTCTGCTGCCTTCGCTGTTTACCATGGGCAACATCGCCGCCGGCTACATTTCCATTACCCAGACCATTGCGGCCATCGCCGGCGGCAGCGACGCGCGCATGCATCTTGACTGGGCGGCCATCGCCATCCTCCTCGCCATACCCTTTGACACGCTGGATGGCCGCATCGCCCGCATGACCAACACATGCAGCGACTTCGGCAAGGAGCTGGATTCGCTGGCCGACGCGATCACCTTTGGCGTGGCGCCCAGCCTGTTGGCTCTGGTCTGGGGATTTCATTTTTTGCCAGATTCCATCAATCACCAACTGCACCAGGATTTGCTCCATATCGGAGCTTTCATCTGCTTTTTGTTCCTCATCGGCGGGGTTTCGCGGCTGGCGCGCTTCAATATCAGCCATGACGCACAGCCGCGCAATCCGGGGCGGCCGGGACGCAAGTATTTTGTGGGCATGCCGATTCCGGCTGCAGCCGGCCTGCTGGCCGCCAGCGTTCATCTCTGCTATGGCTATCCGAACCAGGCCTGGTGGATCGCCCTCATCTGGTTGGCCATCGTGGGCATGAGTGCCTTCCTCATGGTTAGCACCTGGCGTTTCTGGTCTGGCAAGGAACTCAGCCTCTCCCGCCGTCATCCCTACCAGATATTCCTTTTGATCGCGATTGTGCTGTTTTTCATCCTCAGGTTTTCCCAGGTAGTGATCTTTTCGATCGCTCTGATTTATATGTTCTCGGGAATATGGGCGCGCGCGGCGTACTCTTGGTCGCGCCGCCGGCGCAAAGGTGTGCCCGCTCCCGTCCCCGACCCAAATGCGGCTGAAACGGAGCCGCTGAACCGCTTGTAGATTTCGCAACGGAACAGAAGGATGCCTGTGCACAAGATTGCCATTGTCGGAGCCTCTACCCTGGTGGGCCGGGAGATGAAGGATGCCCTGGTCGAGTCGCCCCTGGCGGCGGCCAACATTGCGCTTCTGGACGAAGAGGACATACAAGGGCAGTTGGAGCAAGTGGGTGACGAAGTCACCTTTGTCCAGCCCATCGCTCCCGATGCTTTTGACCACGTCGACTTTACGTTTTTCTGTGGCGCCGAGGATCTAACCCGCAAATACTGGCGTGAGGCGCTCCGGGCCGGCTCCACAGTGCTCGACCTTTCCGGTGCTCTCGACCAGGAGGCGGGTGTGCTGGTGCGCGCTCCCTGGTTGGGCTCCGAGGTGGTTACCGCTGACCTGTTTACTCCCGCCGTGGTCCCGGCGCACCCTGCGGCGCTGGTGCTGGCCTTGCTGCTCGAACGGCTCCAACAGGTTGCCCCGGTCCGCACAACCTTTGCCACGCTGCTCGAGCCGGCCAGCGAGTTTGGCCGGGCAGCTCTGGATGAGCTTCACCAGCAGACCTTGAGTCTGCTCAATTTCCAGGGGCTTCCGCACGACCTCTACGATACGCAGGTGGCTTATAACATGATCTCCGGCCTGGGCGAAACCGCCAAGGTTAGCCTGGGGGCGGTAGAGGCGCGCGTTCGCCGCCACTATGCTGCATTGTCAGCCGGTCGCTGGCCGGTTCTGGCCCTGCAGGTGGTTCATGCGCCCGTCTTCCACGGTCACACCTTCTCGATTGCCATCGAGATGGAGCGGCCTGTCGATATTACTGCTCTCGAAGAGGCTTTGAGCGGCGGACACGTGGACCTGGTTCTCGAAGACACCGATTCGCCCTCCAACCTTGCCGTCACCGGCCAGGATGACGTGCTGGTCCGCATACGTCCGGAGCCGGGCGAGCGCAATCCCAGCCAGGTTTCCCGCCTGTGGCTGTGGGCCGCTTCGGACAACCTCCGCCTTAATGCCCAGAACGCCGTCGAGTGCGCCCTGGACCTGCGGCGGTTGCGGCCCCAGGGAACCGTACAGTAGAAACGGATTTTGATTAGGTGTTAGGAAAACAATCGAAATGATCGCGGAGCTCTCTGAATTCCGCTATACTACAACCAGTCGGTTTGACTGGTCATTTTATGCAGACTATCCAAGCATCCGAAGCCAAGACTCATTTCCTCCGCCTCCTAAACGACGTGGAGCGGGGAGAGAGCGTTATCGTGACTCGCCACGGCAAGCGTGTCGCTAGACTTATCCCTGAGGTTGAGATTGACCGGGAGCGGGTTCAGCGGGCCATTGATGGGATGCGCGCCTTGAGGCAACGCACGGGGAAGGTTTCTTTCGAAGAGATAATCTCCATGAAAAATGAAGGCCGCGTCTGATGGCATTCGTCCTGGACGCCTCCATTTCGGCAGTATGGGCGCTGGCCGACGAGTCTTCTCCATTGGCGGATATTGCTGCCGACCGTCTGAAAAACGAGAATGCCCTGGTGCCGCCATTATGGTGGTACGAGGTTCGGAACCTGTTAGTCGTCAACGAGCGGCGGCAGCGGATGACGGTGGAGGATTCCGCGCGCTATCTCGAATTGCTCTCGTCTTTCCCCATTCAAGTTGACCCCGTCGAGGATGAGCAAGCAGTTTTACGATGCGCACGGAAGTATCGGCTGTCTTTTTACGACGCGGCCTATCTTGCCGTAGCTCAACGTAACCGAATTCCGCTGGTCACCCTCGATAAAGCTCTCCGAGCAGCGGCTTTGGCTGCCGGTATTCCGCTACTGTCTTAGGGCATCGTCTTACGGTTTCGCGGCCAGCTTCGGCGGATCGGTGATGTACTCATCGCCAACGCGCGCCACGAGCAGCTTGCGGCGGTCATCCAGCATCTTCAACTGGTTCGTGACCTGTATAAACTCCTGCTTCTGCTCAGCGGTGAGGGACGTTCCGGCCTGGCTCGACTTGCTCAACTCATCGAGGCGGGCCTGCAAACGCGGCATCTCGCGGTCAATCAAAACGGGGCGAATGACCGTGGTCTTCGCGTGGCCGCTGGCCAGCTCGTTGCGGTTGTTCTCGCTCCAGACAGGCAGAACGCCCACATGGCCCAGTTCGACGCGAATGCCGGCCGGGCCGTAGTCCTTGCGGACAGCGGAGAAAAGGCCAATCATCTCGTCGCGCGGATCGCCGTCCTTGTCCGGCATCAGGCCATCCACGTAATTGCGCGACTGGTTCGACAGAAAATTGCCCAGCGAATAGAAGATGACCGCGTTGCGGCCGTCCTGGGTGCGATAGGTCTCCACAGGCTGCAAGACATGGGGATGATGGCCCACGATGACGGAGGCGCCGGCATCGAGCATCTTGTGCGCGGTTTCCACGTCTTCAGGCCTTGGCGCGGGAGCATACTCGACGCCCCAGTGGATGGAAACCACCAGAAAATCGCATTTCTGCCGCGCCTGCCTGATGGCTTCCAGCACGCCAGCCTCGTCCATGCCCGGCGCGCCGCCGGATTCACCGGGATAGGGGAAGAAATTGACGTGGGGCTGGTCGTCCTTGTCGGGATTGCGGCTGCCGTTGAGCCAGCGCGTCATCCCTAGCCAGCCCACCTTGATTCCGTTGGCCTCGACGACAACCGGCTGCCAGGCCTGCTGCGCTGTGTCGCCCGAGCCGATGAAGAGCATTCCACGCTCGCGCAAGTGCTCGCGCGTCTCGGCAAAGCCCGCCCAGCCCTGGTCCATGACGTGATTGTTGGCTGAGGAAACGATCTTGATGCCGTTGGCCTTCAGCGCGTCGATCAATGCAATGGGCGCGTCGAACATGAACGGCTTGGAACCATGCGAATGCGCGGGGGCAACCGGGGTTTCGAGATTCACGAAGCCGAAGTCGACGCTCTTGAAAATGTCGCTCACATCCGAGAAAAGCGCGCCCCAGCCCTGGGAGCCTTCGCCGGCCGCGGCCGCGGCCGCCCGCACCGGCTCATGCGGAATCACATCGCCCGCGACGGCAAAGCTGACCTGGGCCAGATCGTGGGGATAAGGAACAACCGCAGCAGCGGGACTGCCCTGATGAGAGAAAGCGAGCAGGAGCGCGCCAAGCGTGGCGACGAGCAGCAACGCGCTTCCTGAGGCCAGCCGCCAGTGCTTGCGCAGAGCGGCAGCCTGCCTTGCGCCGATTGCCGTCCCCAGCCTTCCCATGCGCATCGTCCAATTCATTGCCTGCGTCACTCCAGACCCCTTCCCCATTACAAGATGGAACGCAATCAGGATACAAGCTCAGAGGGACAGCGGGCCTCCATGGCTCAGGCAAGCCGCTGGGCGATGGTTTCGTCCAGAATCTCGCGGACGGTCAGCGGGACAATGACGATGTGCTCGTGGCGGAAGAACCGGCCGATCTCCGTCAGAGCGTCGCTGCTGAAGTCGAAGCTGACAAAGAAGCCCTTCTTCCGTTTCGTGCGCATCATGGCTGCTTCAAAGTTGTCGATGTCGGGGCGGCCGGTCTTGTCCATCTGCTTCACCTGGATGGGATACCAGTCGTCCATGAAGTCGAGCTGCCCGGCTTCCTTTCCGCTGGCTCCCGGCTCGGAGCCGATGGGGTAAATGCGCCCGTCGATGCCCATGTCGCCCACCTGGGTCTTGTTGGGAATGCCGCCCAGAGCAATGACCGCCCAGTTCTCGAACTCGAAGGGCGGAATGTTGCGGAGCTGCTTTTCCGTCCACGGCAGGCCGCGCACCACAAAGCCTTTTCCGTGCAGCCAGTAGTTTTCGTCCTCGCGCAATTTGCAATAGTCACGCAGCCGCTTGGCCATCACGCGGCAGGCAGTTGGAGAAATGTCGATGCCGATCCATTGACGGTTGAGGGTCTGCGCGGCGACCAGAGCGGTTCCGCAACCGCAGAAGGCATCTAGAACGATGTCGTTCTCGTTGCTACTTATCTTCAATATGCGTTCAAGAAGTGGCAATGGCTTTTGCGTTGGGTATCCGAGTCGTTCTGCATCCGCCCCACGCAACTGCGACACGTCGGTCCACACGTTGCTCAAAATAGGTCCGGCGCTTTCATCCAGGTATTTCTTCCGCATGATTCGCCCGTCGACGGATTTCGGAAATAGTAAAAGTCCCTTCACGTCTAGTTCTTTCATCTTTTCGACGGAAACAGCCCAACCATTTTTGTGTGGCTTATAACCTTTGTAATCGTAGGTTAGGTTTGGACGCGGGTTCGGACTCCTAAGGTTGTCTGTGTTAAAGCGGCGAGTCCCGGGTGGTATCTCTTGGGAACTGATCTCTTCCTTCGTCATTCTGCGGGTTGAGCCGTCGGGCAACTCCAGGTACAAATACCACTCCTTCAGTGTCTTTTCAGGAAATGGAACACGTTGAATATGGAATGTGTAATTCTTGCCCGCGGTGTAAAAGAAAATCGAGTCCGAAACGACTGGTAGCTGGCCTTTTGCGTCATTGTGGGCATCCGCGCGCTTCCAGATAATTTCGTTTCTGAAGTTGTCCTCCCCGAAAATCTGATCCAGCATTACCTTGACGTAATGGCTGGCGTGCCAATCGCAGTGATAGTAAAAGCTGCCGGTCTTCTTGAGAACGCGCGACAACTCGACGCAGCGGGGACGCATGAACTCGATGTAGGCCTGCGTGGATTCGTGCCGGTCGTCAAAGGAGCGCTTTTCCTTGGTCTCGCCCCAGAAGACCTCATAGTTCCGGTTGGAGTTGAAGGGCGGATCGATATAGATGAGGTCGATGCAGGCATCGGGCAGCTTTTTGAGCTGCTCCAGATTGTCGCCGCAGTAGACGACGCGGGTATCCAGCAGAGACGAGGGCTTGGCCATTTGTACCAACAGCTTACAACTTTTGGGAGACGGGTGGGTGGGGAGCCGATTTCGGAGGGTACATTCCTTCGCAGCCTGAACAAGCCGGTGGTGGTGCGCAACGGATACCATTCTCAGATCGATTTGGGACGACCAAAAGTCCGGCGCTCAATTTGTTTACAGAGCGGCGCGGCGAAAACCAGCTTTGAGCGCTGCTTCTGCCTTTCGCGTCTATCTGTTACGAGAAGAACGGGCGGGAACTGGTAACCTTGAACGTGAGAAGAAAACCTGAGGAAAGCCGGACACTCCGTCAGGCTCACTCAGACTCACCCGGCGGACAGAAGGCATGGCGGAATTCATCATACGGATGGCGGATGAGCGCGGCCACGTGCAGGAGCAGGTGCAGACGGCGGCCACGGCCGAGGAACTGCGCACGCGCTTTGTCCATGCGGGCTACAATGTATTTTCCGTACGCGTCCGCTCCGGCCTGGGAATGCTGAAGAGCGCCAAGGTGAAGCTGGAGACGTTTCTCATCTTCAACCAGCAATTTCTGACGCTGATTCGCGCGGGGATGCCGATTCTGGGCTCCATCGAGATGCTGGCCAAGAACCAGAAGAACGCTCACTTCGCGGCGCAACTGGACGACATCTGCACGCGCGTTAGGACGGGCGATTCGCTTTCAACAGCCTTCGAGGCGGAGAGCGGCTTTCCGGTGATGTACACTACCACGCTGCAGGCCGGCGAGCGCTCGGGCAACCTGCAGGAGGTGCTGGAGCGGTATGTCAGCTTCCAGCGCATCTCGCTCAGCTTCCGCAAGAAGCTGGTGGCCTCGCTGATCTATCCCTGCGTGCTGCTCAGCCTGGTGGGCGGGTTGATGTTTTTCATGTTCGTGTTTGTTGTGCCGGAGTTTGCCGTTCTCTATGACCAGATGGGCAACAAGCTGCCCAAGATGACCATGGACCTGCTGGCTTTCGGCAAATTCCTGCACCATAACATTGTCTGGATTCTGCTGATCATCGGGAGCGTGGCCTTCAGCGTCTACCGCTTCTCGATCACCGAACGGGGACGCGACTTCATCGACGGCTTCCGCATCAAGTTGCCGGTGCTGGGCAGTATCTGGCTGAAGTACCAGGTGGCGCTGTTCGCGCGCACGCTTTCAACGCTGCTGACCGGCGGTCTGCCGCTGGTACCGTCGCTGGAAACCGCGGCGCGGTCGATTTCCTCGCGCCACGTTTCGAGAGCGGTGATGAGTTCGATCTCGACGGTGCGCGAGGGCAAGCCGCTGGCCGAGGCGCTGACCCAGACGGGCATCTTCCCCGATCTGGCCTCGGAGATGATCGCGGTAGGCGAGCAGACAGGCGCCCTGCCGCAGATGCTCAACTCCGTCGCGGAGTTTTTCGAAGAAGACGTGGCCACGGCGCTGGCCGCGGCGTTGACGCTTATCGAGCCGGCCATTCTCATTGTCATGGGCGTGGTTGTGCTCTTCATTCTCGTTTCGCTCTACCTGCCCATCTTCTCGATGGGCGGGGCTAGTGGAGGTCCGGGGTAGACCATGGCTGAAGGCTCAGTACTTGCTGTTCCGCTGCCTGTCGGCGTGGCTGTTCCCGGCAGTCAGGATGAGCGCGCCCAGGCTGAAGCGCTGGCGAAGCGCTATCACACGGATTTCGTGGACCTGAAAAACTTCAGGATTCAGCACGACCTGCTGCGCACGGTGCCGGTGGAGCTGATGTTCCGCTACAACTTCGTGCCCATCGAGCAGCAGGGCGACGCGCTGGTGATCGCTGTCAGCGACCCCTCGCAACTGATGGTGCTGGACGAAATTGCCGGGCTGCTGGGCCACCGCATCACGCCGCGCGTGGCCACGCTTTCGCAGATCACCGAACTGCTGAAGAAGACCGAGCAGTCGCAGCGCGTGCTGGACGAAGCCAGTGAGGGACTCACCTTCGATGTGCTCACCGGCGACGACAACTCCGACGAGAACATCTCCATCGAGAAGCTGACCAGCGAAGAAGACATCAGCCCCATCATCCGGCTGGTGGACACGACCATCTTCACCGCTCTGGAACGGCGCGCCTCGGATATTCACATCGAGACCTACGACGACTCGGTGCACATCAAGTACCGTATCGACGGCGTGCTGCAGGAGGCGATGGCGCCCATCGCCCGCGAGCACCACTCGACCATTCTCTCGCGCATCAAGATCATGAGCGAGCTGGACATTGCCGAGCGCCGCGTGCCGCAGGACGGCCGCTTCCGCGTGCGCTACAAGGGGCGGATGATCGACTTCCGCGTCTCCATCATGCCGACCATTTACGGCGAAAACGCCGTGCTGCGCGTGCTGGACAAGGAGTCGATGAGCGAGAAGTTCCATACGCTCACGCTGGACGTGGTGGGCTTTGCGGAGGAAGATTTGAAGCGCTTCCGCCGCTATATTCGCGAGCCCTACGGCATGGTGCTGGTCACCGGGCCGACCGGCTCCGGCAAGACCACTACCCTTTACGCGGCCCTGAACGAGATCAAGAGCGACGAGGACAAGATCATCACCATCGAGGACCCGGTCGAGTACCAGATTCGTGGCATCACGCAGATTCCGGTCAACGAAAAGAAGGGCCTCACCTTCGCCAGAGGACTGCGGTCGATTCTGCGCCACGATCCGGACAAGATACTGGTAGGCGAAATCCGCGACAACGAAACGGCGCAGATCGCCATCAACTCCGCGCTGACCGGTCACCTGGTCTTCACCACGGTCCACGCCAACAACGTGGTGGACGTGCTCGGCCGCTTTGTGAACATGGGCGTGGAGGTTTATAACTTCGTCTCGGCGCTGAACTGCATTCTGGCTCAAAGGCTGGTGCGCACCATCTGCCCGGACTGCGCGCGCACGGTTACTTACAGCGACGCGGAGCTTCTGGTCAGCGGCCTGGAGCCCGATGAGTGGCGCGGCTTTGAATTCAAGGAGGGCGCCGGCTGCATGGAGTGCAACGGTACCGGCTACCGCGGCCGTACCGCCATCCACGAGCTGCTGGATCTGACCGACCCTATCCGCGAGTGCATTCTGGCCAAGAAGTCCAGCTCCGAGATACGCAGGATGGCCAAAAAAGAGGGCATGAACTTTCTGCGCGAGTCGGCCATTGACCGCGTCCGCCGCGGCCTGACCACGCTCAAGGAAATCAACAAGGTTACCTTCATCGAGGCGTCAAGATAGTGAATTCGATCCTCAGCAAGATCAAACCCGGTTCCGAGCCTGGCGGACGTCCGCCGGTAGCGGTGGAGCTATCGCCGCAAGGGGTGCTGGCCGCCGCATCGCCGGGGCAGGGCCTCGCGCCCGTCTACGCCTTTGAGCGGCTGCCGGAGGGGGCGCTTATTCCCGGCGCCGAGGAGCAGAACCTGCACGCGCCGGAAGTAGTGGCCAATGCCATTCGCAATGTCCTGGGCCAGGTTTCGCCGCGCACCCGCTCTGTGACGCTGGTGCTGCCCGACAGCGTGGTCCGCGTCTTCGTGCTGGACTTCGACTCCATGCCCGCCCGCGCGGCGGAGGCTGTTTCCGTTCTTCGCTTCCGGCTGCGCAAGATGATTCCCTTCGATGTGGAGCAGGCCGGAGTGAACTACCAGATTCTGGTCGCAAGCAAGACCTCGTGCAAGGTGCTGGCAGCCGTGATTCCGGGAGTGAATCTGCATGAGTACGAAGCCGTGGTGCGCCAGGCCGGCTACGAGCCCGGCGTCGTGCTGCCGACGAGCCTGGCGGCGCTGGCGGCCATTGACTCTACCGAGCCCGTGCTGGCCACCAACCTGGGCGTGACGACGCTTACCACCTGCATTACCAACGGCCAGGATCTGCTGCTCTATCGCACCCTCAACCTGCCTGAAGACCCCGGCAAGCGCCTCCAGGAGGTGCAGCGCGACATCGCCGTGGCCGCCGCCTATTACGAGGACAAACTCGGCACGCGTCCGAAGCTGCTGTACTTTGCCGGCATCGGGGCAGGCGGCAACAGCGCTGCGGAAGACTTTGCGCGCTGGATCGACTCACCCGATCTGACCGTGGTGGACCTGGCCTCGCGGCCCGAAACCGGGGCGGCCACGCCGCTGGGCAACCTGTTGAGCCTGGCTGGCGTTTCCGGTGCGCTGGCGGGAGCAAATTAATGCAAATCTCTCTCAATCTGGCCACCCGCCCCTACATCGACATCAGGCCGGCGCTCAAGCGCCTGCGCACCGCCATGGCCGTGCTGATTGTGATTGGCCTTGGCTTGTGCCTGGGGCTGCGCGCCTTTCACCAGAAGGCCGAAGAGGCGCGCGCAACGGAACAGAGCGTCCAGAAGCAGATCAACGCCATCAACCAGGAGCGGCTGGGCTACCAGAGCATGATGGGCCAGCCGGAGAACGTTCAACTGGTGGCCCATGTCGGGGAACTCAACAAGCTCTTCGACGAAAAGACTTTTTCCTGGACGCTGGCCATGGAAGACCTGGAGACCGTTCTGCCGGGTGGCGTGCAGGTGACCAGCATTGAACCGGTGCGCGACACGAAGACGGGCAAGATCACTCTGAAGCTGCGCGTCGTTGGGCCCAGGGATCGCGCCGTGGATCTGGTGCAGAACCTGGAACGCTCGAAGCACTTCCTCCAGCCCCGCATCGTGGGCGAAAGCGCGGAATCCATGAGCGGTCCAAATGAGCGGCTGGAGCCGATCAGCGCCTCGAACCGAGTGAACTTCGATCTCCTCGCTGAGTACAATTCGGCCGCGCCGATGGGCGTGAACCTCAGGGCGGAAAGAAGGCAGGAGGAAGAGAAACCCACGGCTGCCGGAGAGATGGCGGGCAAGAGAACGGCCGTGCCTCAGGCTATGCGGCAGGCTCCTTCCCCGGCAGGCTTCGGACAGCAGCCTGGCAGAATGCCGTATACCGGCGCGGTCCCGAACAGGCCCGTCCAGAATCCCGGCTCCAAGCCCAATCCAGGAGGCACGCGATGAGCAGCCGCACTCTTTCTCTGTGGCGTGAGCGCCTGGCCTCTCCGCTGACCTGGCACTACGCCGCTTTTGCGGTGCTGCTGGTCACTGTCATCGGCTTGTCGATTCGTTTCGGCTTGGACTGGAGAGCCACGAACGACAGCTCGACCGGCGCCCTGGCCGCCAAACAGGTTCAGTTGAAGGCGCTCGATCTGGAGACAGTTCCCCTGCGTGGCCTGGACAAGCGGGTTGCGGATTCCCGCGCCCAGATGCAGGCTTTTTACCTGAAGCGCATTCCGCCCAGCTATTCGTCCATTGCCACACGCATCGGCGATCTGGCGCTGAAGGGCCCGGTCCGGCTGAGCAGGGTGCAATACACGCAGGGCCCTCCCGGCTCCGATTTCACAGAGATTTCGATGGACGCGGGCATCACCGGCGGCTATCCGCAGATCATGCGCTTTGTGAACGGCCTGGAGCGGGACCAGAACTTCTTTGTCATCCGCGGCATGCAACTGACCGGGCAGCAGGGGGGCATGGTGAATCTGCGGCTGAAGGTTTCCACATGGCTGCGTCCGGCCGATGCGGCGGCCAGCGGATTGCCGCCCACTCCGCAAGCCGGTGATGAGACTGTCATGCCCGCTCTACCCGCCACGCGAGCAAAGGGGGGTAAATAGCCATGGCCCTGCAGCTTGGAACAGAAAACAAGCGCCAGGTCTACCTGTTCGCCGCTCTTCTTGTGGCGATCCTCCTGATTGGCGGCTACGAACTCAAGCAATACTTTGTCAGTCCCACACCGCCCGCACGCCCGGAAGCGGCAACCGTCCCGACCGCCGCCAGGCCCGCCCCTGGCCGCGAGACAACGGCGACGCCGGCCGCGAGCGAAGGGAAAGAGGCTCAGAAGCTCACCAACGCCGGCATCGATCCCGCGCTGCACCTCGACAAGCTGGTTCTCACCGAGAGCGTGGAGTACCTGGGCTCCGGGAGGAACATCTTCTCCGCCGAGTCAGCGCCAGCGCCCGTGCGCATCGAAACTCCAGTGGCCGGCGCGCGGCCCGGCCAGCCCGGCGTAAACGCGCCTCCGCCCGTGCCCGAAAAGCCACGGCCGCCGGCCATCGATCTGAAGTATTTCGGCTACGCGCAGGCCAAAGACAAATCGCTGCAGGCCTTTTTCGTTCACGGAGACGACATTTTCATTGCGCGCACCGGCGAGATTGTGAACCACCGCTACAAGGTGGGAACCATTCTTCCGGGCAGTGTCCAGGTGACCGACTTGAGCTACAACAACACGCAAAGCCTGCCTCTGACGACGAATTAGAAAGCAGCTTTCAGCTATTGGCCCTAGGGCTCTGACCGTTTGAAGTTGTACCATTCTCCGTGCCCCGTCATCCTGAGTGAGCGGAGCGAGTCGAAGGACCTGCTTCTTGTGATTATTGGCGAATGGGTGGGAAACCACGAATTCAACCCTACAGGAACAGCTAGACGCAAAATGATGAAGATCGCCCCAATCCGCCGCCCTGCAAAGCCTTCCGAAGAGGGCTTCGTTCTGCTTGCGGTCATCTTCCTCGTGGTGCTGCTCACCATCGCGCTGGCTGTCGCCCTGCCTAAGGTTTCCAAGGAGATTCAGCGCGACCGCGAGCTGGAGACCATGCAGCGCGGCAAGCAGTACATCCGAGCCGTTAGGATGTATTACAAGAAATTCGGAGCCTATCCGCCAAACGTCGATGCCCTGGTCAAGCCCACCAACAATATCCGCTTCCTGCGCAAGAAATACGCCGACCCGACCACTGGCAAGGAAGACTGGAAGCCGATCATGTTTGGCCAGAACAAGGCTCCGACGGCCATGGGCTTCTTCGGGCAGCCTCTGGGAGGCTCGTCGATCGCAGGCGTCGGACCCGGCACCAGCGGAAACGGGCTGCAGGGCAACAGCCTCGGTCAGCCGACAGCGACGCCTGATCCCAACGCTCCGACTGATGCGAGCAACCCCACCGCAACCACTTCGACCACCGGGCAGACGGGGCAAACCGGGATGACAGGGCAGACCGGGCAGACCTTTGGAGGAGCGGGCATTATCGGCTTTTCTCCCAACAGTCCCAAGCAGTCCATCATGGTCTACAAGAAGAAGAACCATTACAACGAGTGGGAGTTTGTCTACGACCCGATTACCGAGCAGATGATGAGCGGCGGCAACACAGGAACCATCGGC
>Ga0255356_1000356_pt1 | contig 31540 bp, 30 predicted proteins | sample HBST100metaG_FD_189944 | JGI IMG/M metagenome (GOLD analysis project Ga0255356, IMG submission 189944) | Peat soil microbial communities from Stordalen Mire, Sweden - H.B.S.T100 | ecosystem: Environmental > Terrestrial > Soil > Wetlands > Peat | place: Sweden: Norrbotten County, Stordalen Mire...
TTACAACGCACCCCGATCCATCCTCCCCCCCCGTCTAGCCGAAATATGAGACATCATATATGATGTCTCTATCATGCTGCGGATCGTTCTGGACACCTCGGTTCTTGTCGCAGGTCTTCGCGGCAGAAACGGCCCCAACAACGCCTTGCTGAGAATGGTCGTGCTCGGCAAGGTCGCTCTTCTCTGCACTCCTCCACTGTTCTTGGAGTACGAGGATGTACTCAAGCGGCCAGAACAGATCGCGGCCCACGGTCTCAATCGCGCTCAGGTGGATGACTTTATGGACGAGTTTGCAGCCCTCATCCTCCCCGTTGACGTGCACTTCCAATGGCGTCCGCAGGTCGCCGACCCCAACGACGAGATGGTGCTCGAAGCAGCCATCAACGGCCAGGCCGACGCTCTGGTCACAAACAATCTCAGGGACTTTGCCGGAATCTCGGATCGGTTCAACATTCTCGTTCTCTCGCCCGTCCAAATGCTCAAGAAGGTGCGCAAATGACCAAAGCCGCTTATCCCCTCAAGCTTCCCAACTCCATCAAGCAGGCCGCCCAGCGTCTAGCCAAGGAAGACGGAGTCTCGCTCAACCAGTGGATCTCATCTGCGGTCTCCCAGAAGGTCGGCTCCATCGAATCCGCCGCCGAGTTCTTCAAGCGTCGCGCCGCCCGTGCAAAAGGCACCGGCCTCATGCGCTTCCTCGTCAACGCCCCTGACGTTGTCGAGGAGGATTGGGAACGCGAACAGCAGCGCAACTCCCGCCGCAAGCCCAGCTAAACCTTGTCAAGCGTCTCGCGCCGCCCCAAAAACATCAACCCCAACAAACCAAACCACTTTCACACCAAAAATAGTCGAAAATAGTTGGCATAGTAGTTTTACCCAATCCGGTAAAATAGTAGTAGAGATTAAATAAGAAGGGCCGCAAGCCGTCCGCCAACAGCGAACGCAACTTGCGGCCCTCCGCATTTAACCCAGTCTCACCAAAGGAGTCCCATGAACACGAGAAAATCCCAGTTCCCGCTCTGCCGTCACACCATGGCCACCGGGCGCCTCTGCCAGTCGCCTGCGTGCGGTGCCAGCCCTTTCTGCTACTTCCACAAGAAGCTGCACCCCACCCGCCGCAAGTCCACCATCGACTCGGGGCCGACCCTCAACCCGCACGTCCTCCATCCCCTGCGCAACGCCCGCTCCATCCAGCACGCGCTCTCCATGGTCGTCTCCGCGCTCGGCACCGGTCAGCTACGCCCCGCGCAGGCCGGCAAGATGATCTACGCACTCCAGTTGGCCATGGTCAGCCCATACAGAAACTCAATGGAATGAATATCCTAGTTGTAACCCAAATAAATCGACTACTTTGCAGACACAGCCGCCTGCCAACCCACAGAAACCAAGCCACTTCCCCACAAGATACCCCGGGGAGGGGGGAGGGGGGATACCCCATTTTTGGGCGAACGAATAACGAAACCCTGCAAACCAGCCTACACGCTCTCGCCCTTCGCCGAAGCCAGCTTCTCCTCTGCCTGGCGCGTCATGGCATTGGCGTAGTCGTACTTGGCGGCGTCGTCGCCCGCCTCGTTCCACATCTTCTCGCCCAGTGCCAGTTCCTGTTGAGCCGCAGCCGTGTCGATCTCGCTGGGAAGCACCGCCGTCTCGGCCAGAATCGTCACCCGCTCGGGAAGCACCTCGACGAACCCCCACGCGACGAAGAACTTCTGGTCGCCCGACGTGCCGCCGTGCAGCCGCACCTCGCCCGCGCCCAGCTCCGAGAGCAGCGGCGCCGCGCCGTAGAGCGCCTCCAGATAGCCTGAACTGGACGGCAGCTCCACCGACTCCGCCGTGGCATCCAGCAGCAGCCGGTCCGGGCTCACCAGCCGTACCGCCAACAACCCCGAATTTGCAACCGCGTCTGCCATAGCGCCTTTACTTACCACTTACCACTGATCACTTACCACTGATCACTTACCACTGTCCTTACGCCGTCTGCTTCATCTTCTCCGCGGCCGCCAGCACGTCCTCGATGCCGCCCTTCAGGTAGAACGCCTGCTCAGGAATTGCATCGTGCTTGCCGTCAATGATCTCCTTGAAGCTGCGAACCGTATCGGCAACCTTGACGTAAGCGCCTGGAGTGCCGGTAAAGACTTCGGCAACGTGGAACGGCTGCGAGAGGAAGCGCTGGACTTTACGGGCCCGAGCGACGGTGGTCTTGTCCTCTTCGGAGAGTTCGTCGATGCCCAGGATCGCGATGATGTCCTGCAGGTCCTTGTAGCGCTGCAGTATCTTCTTCACGCCTTGCGCCACGTCGTAGTGTTCCTGCCCGACGATGCGCGGCGACAGGATGCGCGAGGTCGAAGCCAGCGGATCGACCGCCGGATAGATTCCCAGCTCCGACAGTGGCCGCGACAGAACGGTGGTCGCGTCCAGATGGGCGAATGTCGTCGCCGGGGCCGGATCGGTCAGGTCGTCGGCAGGCACATAGACCGCCTGCACCGATGTCACCGAGCCTTTCTTGGTCGACGTGATGCGCTCCTGCAGTTCGCCCATCTCGGTGGCCAGGTTCGGCTGATAGCCCACGGCCGAGGGCATGCGTCCGAGCAGCGTGGAGACCTCGGAGCCAGCCTGCGTAAATCGGAAGATGTTGTCGATGAAGAGCAGCGTGTCCGCGCCCTCTACGTCGCGGAAGTGCTCGGCGACGGTCAGCCCGGTGAGAGCGACGCGCAGACGCGCCCCCGGAGGCTCGGTCATCTGGCCATAGATCAGCGTCGCCTTGCTCTTGGAAAACTCCTTGAGGTTGATGACGCCCGACTCCTGGAACTCGACCCACAGGTCGTTGCCCTCGCGCGTCCGCTCGCCCACGCCGGCGAAGACCGAGAAGCCGCCGTGGTTGCTGGCGACGTTGTTGATCAGCTCCTGAATGATGACCGTCTTGCCAACGCCCGCGCCGCCGAAGAGGCCGATCTTGCCGCCCTTCAGGAATGGCTGGATCAGGTCGATCACCTTGATCCCGGTCTCGAACATCTCCTCGCTCGTCGACTGTTCATCGAAGGCCGGAGCCTGGCGATGGATCGGGCTGTGGAACTCGGATGTGATTGGCCCAAGCTCGTCCACCGGATCGCCCAGCACGTTCATCACGCGGCCCAAAGTTCCGCGGCCCACTGGAATCGTGATCCCCGCGCCCGTGTCGATCGCCTGCATCCCGCGCACCAGGCCATCGGTCGGCACCATCGCGATGCAGCGCACGCGTCCCTCGCCCAGGTGCTGTTCCACCTCGACGATCACGCTCATCGGCTTCGGAACATCGAAGCCGTCGCTGACGATGCGCAGCGCCTGATAGATCGGCGGCATCGTCTTCTCTTCGAACTGCACATCAACGGCCGGCCCGCTGATCGAAATCACTCGTCCAATATTCTCAGCCATAGTCTCTTCGTTCCTAATGTTCTTCCGCGAACTACAGCGCCGCGGCGCCGCTTACAATCTCGATAATTTCCTTGGTAATCGCCGCCTGACGCAGGCGGTTCATGGTGAGGCTCAAGCTGTCGATCAGGTCCTCTGCGTTCTTGCTTGCCGCATCGGTCGCCGTCATGCGCGCCGCATGTTCCGCGGCCGCCGACTCCAGCAGCGCATGAAAGATCTGCGTGGTCACGTACTGCGGCATCAGGTTGCGGAACAACTGCTCCGGCGCCTGGTCGTAGATGTAATCCACCTCGGCGGTGCCGAACTTCCTGGCCTCCGACTCGGCAGCCGCATCGTCCGCCGCGAATATCGAAACACCGGAGGACTGCGCGGCGCGTGCAGCCGCCTCGCGCTGCTCCTCGGTCATCTCTTCGGCCGCGGTAATCTCCTGCGCGCCCAGCTTGCGGATCGGCAACAGCTTCTCCACCACCAGGCGCTGCGCTATCACGCTCTTGAACTCGTTGTAGATCACATAGACCGAATCGATCTCCGCCCGTTCGTAGCGCTCGACGATGGAGTTGACCATCTGCAGCACATCGTTATAGTCCACGCGCAGCAGCAGCCCCGCGTGCTCCGCCGCCACCTCGACCGGCTGCGCGCGATGGCGCACCGTATCGTAGTGGGTCGAGAGGTCGTTGTCGTAGTGCTGCTCGGTCGTCTGATAGTTCGCCGCCACAATCTTCTTCTTGTAGAGCGCGATCGCCTTCTTGCCCACTGGCTCCAGGTCGATAGTCTGGCCCAGCGCGCGCCGCTCGTCGATGAACCGCTGCGCCGCCTTGCCGATGTTCGCGTTGAACGCACCGGCAAATCCCTTGTCGCCCGCGACCACAATCGCAAGCACGTTCTTCTCCGCGCGCTCGATCAGCAGCGGATGCAGAATCTCGCCCGTCTGCTCGTTGTAGAGGTCGGTGCGGCGCACCAGCGACACCAGCACATTGGCCAGCATCCGCGCATACGGACGCGCCTTCATCGCGCGGTCCTGTGCGCGACGCAGCTTCGCCGCCGAGACCATCTTCATGGCCTTGGTGATCTGCCGCGTGTTCTTCACACTGCGGATGCGGCGCCGAAGATCGAGTACATTCGCCATGGTTTACTTTGCCGCCGCCAGCTCTTTCTCGCTCGCTTCTTTCTTGTCCTTCAGGTTCGCCAGAAACGAACCCTTGAAGTCATTGACCGCATCCGTCAGACGCTTCTTGATGTCGTCGTCCAGCGCCTTCTTGGTCGCAATGTCGGTCAGGACCGTAGGCGCGGAGTTTTCCAGATAGGGATAGAAGCCGTCCTCGAACGCACGCAGGTCAACGACCTCGACGTCGTCGAGCAGGCCGTTCACTCCGGCGAAAAGAATCGCAACCTGCTTCTCCACCGTCAGCGGCTGGAACTGTGGCTGCTTCAGCAACTCGGTCAGCCGCGCGCCGCGGTTCAACTGCTGCAGCGTGACTTTATCCAGGTCGGAGCCGAACTGCGAGAACGCAGCCAGCTCGCGGTACTGCGCCAGGTCCAGCTTCAACGTCGAACCCACCTGCTTGGTGGCCTTGATCGCCGCCGCGAAGCCCACGCGCGAGACCGAGAGCCCCACGTTCACCGCCGGACGCACGCCGGAGTTGAAGAGATCGGTCTCAAGGAATATCTGTCCGTCGGTAATCGAAATAACGTTGGTCGGAATGTACGCCGAAACGTCGCCCGCCTGCGTCTCGATGATCGGCAGCGCGGTCAGACTTCCCCCGCCCAGCTTGTCCGAGAGCTTCGAAGCCCGCTCCAGAAGGCGCGAGTGCAGGTAGAAGACATCGCCCGGATACGCCTCGCGGCCAGGCGGACGCCGCAGCAACAAGGAAATCTCGCGGTAGCTCACCGCATGTTTTGAAAGGTCGTCGTAGATCACCAGCGCGTGCCGCGCCGAGTCGCGGAAGAACTCACCCATCGCACACGCCGCGAACGGAGCAAGATACTGCATCGGCGCGGGCTCGGACGCGGTCGCCGCAACGATGATCGTATATGCCATCGCGCCATGCTCTTCCAGCGTCTTCACAAGCTGCGCCACCGAAGACCGCTTCTGCCCAATCGCGCAGTAGATGCAGATCAAATTCTTTCCCGCAGAGTTGATGATGGTGTCCAACGCGATCGCGGTCTTGCCCGTCTGACGGTCGCCGATCAGCAGTTCGCGCTGCCCGCGTCCAATCGGGATCATCGTATCGATTGCCTTGATCCCCGTCGCCATCGCCTCGCGCACACCCTGGCGATCGATCACGCCCGGAGCAATGCGCTCCATCGGCAGCCGATGCTCGGTGACGATCGGTCCCTTGTCGTCGATTGGCGCGCCAAGCGCATCGACCACGCGTCCGATCAGCGCATCGCCCACTGGCACCGACATAATCGTGCCCGTGCGCTTCACCTCGTCGCCTTCTTTGATCTGCGTGTAGTCGCCCATCAGCACGGCGCCCACCTCGGACTCATCCAGGTTCATCGCCAAACCGGCCACGCCGTGGGGGAACTCGATCAGCTCGCCCGCCATCACCTTGTCCAGCCCATGCACGCGCGCGATTCCGTCGCCCAGCGAGATCACCGTCCCGACCTGGTCCACCTGGATGCGCTGTTCGTAGTTCTCAATCTGCTGACGGAGCAGCTCGGTTATCTCGTCCGCGTTGATCTTTGCCATGTCTTCCTTGCCCTCAATCCAGCGCTGTATCCCGCTTTCAATCTCAACTCAAATCCTGCGTCCTGCGAAACTCCGAACACCCATCCAATCCTTGAATCCTATGCGTTCACCAGCCTCTGCTTGAGCTGCTGCAACTGGGCGCGCACCGATCCGTCGTAGACCGTCGAACCGATCTCCACCACCGCACCGCCCAGCAGCGAGGCGTCCTCCGCGTATCGGGCGCGAACGCGCGCACCGGCCAACTTCGCGATCTGCTCCTCCAACTGCGCGCGGTCCTCCGCGTTCAGCGGATGCGCGCTGGTGATCCGCGCCTCGGTTGCGCCCGCGTGCTCGTCCACCACCTGCTTGTACTCGGCGAGAATCTCGTCCAGCTCAGTCAGGCGATGGTGCTCCACAATCACCACAATGAAGTTCCTCACCTGAAAGAACATCACAATACGTGTTGCAATCCCATCCAGGACCCTCAGCTTGCCGGCCATCTCGATCGAGGGGTTCTCCAGAACCTCGCGCAACTCGTTGCTGCCCGCCAGCGTCTCCGAGAAGTCTCGCAGCTGCCGCTCGACCTCGCTTGCATCCAGCCGCTCCGACTCGACAACTTCGGCAAAGGCGCGCGCATATCGTGGAGCGGAGCTGGCCACTAGTTCTGTCCCTTCTTCGACTCGTCGCCCGTCAGCCGCTCGGCGAAACCCTGCACCAGCAGCCGGTCCGTCTCCGCCGAGACCACCAGTTTGTGCGCCGCGTGCTCGATCGCCAGTCCCGCCGCGTACTGCTGCAGTTGCTTCTGCGCGTGGTTGGTCGCAACCGTTATCTCCTGCTCCGCGGCCGCCAGAATCTTGACCTTCTCGTCCTCGACCGTGGCCTTGATGCGCTGCTCCGCCTTGGCCGAATCCTGCTCCGCCAGAACACGCATCGCGGCGATCTCGCCGTCCAGCTTGCCCAGCCGCTCTTCCACGCCGCTCAACCGCTCGCGCGCCTCCTCGGTCGCAGTCCGCGCGTCCACCAGACTCTTCTGGATTGTTGTATTCCGGTCGCGAATGGCCTTCGGCAAAAACTTCACCACCAGCCACGCAACACCAAGCGCGAGCAGCACAAAGTTTCCCAGCTCCGACAAAGTTGAGGTTAGGTTTGTGCCGATACCCAACTTCTTGCCGAGCCATACCACGGAGGGCGACTTGAGATACTCGTCGTTCTCGTTCCGCTCCTGCTGGTTGTTCTTCTCCGGCGGCTGCGCCTCGGAAGCGCCCGTGGACCCGGTCGTCTGCGTTACGCCCGTGGTTGCTTGAGCCAGCACCCGCGTCTCACGCAGATGCAATCCAATCCCCAGCACCAGCGCCAGCGTCAACCCACACAGCACACTCCGCCGCAATAAACTCTTCACTGCGCAGCCTCCGGTAGAGTCCCGGCCGGCATCACCGCTCGCACAATCTGTTCGCTCAACTCCGCACTCGTCCCTTCGATCTGTAGTTGCGCGATGGCCACGCTCTGTTCAATCTCGCCTTTCGCCGCCTTCACCTTCTCCGCGGTCTCCGCGCGCGCCGCCGCCAAAGCCTGGTCGCGCTCTGCGCTCCACACCTTCAACCTGTCCTCGCGCTCGGAAAGGATCTCCGCCCTGGCCCTGCGCAGACTGTCTTCGTACTCCGCCGTCTTGGCCTCGGCCGCGGAGATCGCGCCTCTCGCCTGCTCCACCGCTCCGCTTGTCCGCGCACGCCGTTCGGCCAGCACGCGGTCCAGTGGCCGCCGGACAAGCAAGCCATAGGCAACAACCAGCAGCAGGAACAGAACCATGGTCGGCACGGAGCCGAGCACAAGACCACCGAGTTGATTCAGTATTTGGTCCATGATTGAAACAGGCTTAGGGCCGCAAAACCCCTTTGAAACGCATGGAAGCACGCGCCCTTGCATGCGTTGAGTACAACTATTTCTAACAAAGCGAGGATGGGAGTGTCAAACCTTCTTCGTGCGATAATCGGTTATTTGGTGCGATAATAGCGCATAATACAGCGCGGCGTCCGGCAAAATAATAGCCTTTGACAATCGCGCAAAGAAGCCTAGACTTTAAATACCACCAAGACCCGATGTCCTGGGTCGTACAGGTCGCGTGCATGGGGACACCACCTCCGCTCCCCGACAGGCGGCCTGTTCTGTTTAACCCCGCCTTCGCTGCCCGCCGATCGCAACTCACAACCTGCAACCGCTTCAATTCTTCTCGCGAAAGCGCCGATAGCGATCGATCAGCGACGCGGGGCCGCGCGCTGTAAGAAACACCAGGTTCCCCTCGAAGCTCTTCTCCCGCACCACTGCGCCCGCCTCCAGCGCGGCCAGCAGTGCCCCCTCCGACTGCGGCACACGGAAGCTCGCCTCCACCAGCGGGTCCGCCAGCAGGGCCTCGTCGATGGCCGCGAGCAGTTCGTTCAGCCCCATCTTCATCAGCCCCGATACCGCAACCGGCCCGCCACGATGCTGACCGCCTGCGAGTCGCGCGCGCTCCTCTGGCGGCAACAGGTCGATCTTGTTCATCACCTCGATGACCGGCTTGCCCTTCACGTCCAACTCGCCCAGCACCTTCTCCACCTGCACCTTCTGCTCGTCCACCATCGCGCTCGAGGCGTCCCTCACATGCACCAGCGCCTCGGCGCGCTCGACCTCTTCGAGCGTCGCGCGGAAGCTGGTCACCAGAGTGTGCGGCAGGTTGCGGATAAAGCCCACCGTGTCCGAGAGCAGGATCTTTCGCCGGCTGGGCAACTGCAACTGCTTCAGCTTGGGATCGAGCGTGGCAAACATCTTCGACGATTCCAGCACTCCGGCCCCCGTTTGTGCATTGACAGTCAGCGCATTGAAGAGCGTGCTCTTGCCTGCGTTGGTATATCCCACCAGCGCGACCACGGGCACCGGCACGGCCTCGCGCCGCTGCCGCTGCTGGCGGCGAATCCGCCGCACCGACTCCAGCTGCTCCTTCACATGGTCGATGCGCAGGTTGATCTTGCGCCGGTCCGTCTCGAGCTGTGTCTCTCCCGGCCCGCGCGTCCCGATCCCGCCGCCCAACTGAGACATCGCCTTGCCCCGCCCGGCAAGCCGGGGCAACTGATACTCCAACTGCGCCAGCTCCACCTGCAACTGGCCCTCGCGGGTCCGCGCGTGTCGCGCAAAGATGTCCAAAATTAGCTGCGTCCGGTCGATCGCGCGGCATGGCAGTTTTGCATCGAGATTGCGCAACTGCGAGGGCGTCAGATCGTGGTCGAAGAGCACTACGCTTGCGCCGGTCGAAGCTGCCACGCCCACAATCTCGTCCAGCTTTCCCTGCCCTACCAGGGTCGCCGCATCCGGCTTGGCGCGGCGCTGCACCAGCGTCGCCGCAATCCGGGCGCCAGCGCTCTGCGCCAGCTCCTTGAACTCCGCCAGGGATGCGTCGAAGTCGAGGTCGCCAACCGCGCCGCGATGGATCTCCCCCTCCGTCGCGGAAGGCCCCTCATTTGCATTGGAAGACTCTTCGTCCGCGACCGGCCCAACCGCTGCCGCATCCCGCGCCAGCCTCGCCGCCGCAGTCAATCTCCGCCTCTGCCCGGTAAACTCCACCGCAACCAGCACGGCGAGCTCGCTTGCCGCCGCTTGCCCCTGGGCCGCGGCAACGCGGGCCGCCGCCGCCTCGTCCACAAGGCTCACCTGCGGCCTCCTGGCCATACCGCGTCCAGTCGTGCCGCGTCCGGTCTGGTCGCAACCGGACTTGTCTTCATGAATGTGGCCTTCAGGTTTGGAATATCAACCGCCCGCTAGCCCGCGGTTCCGTCCGGCGCCGCGCCTACTGCCGCGGCTCCAGCCGTCCCGCTCTGCGTCCGCTGCTCCGGCTTACCCGCTAGCTGGCTGTCCGCGTGTCCGACAACCCGGCCGCTCACCACGGTCGAGATTGCGTGCTTGAAGATCAACTGCTCCTGCGCGTTGTTCTCCAGCAGCACCGAGAACTTGTCGAAGGACCGGATCTTGCCGGTCAGCTTCACGCCGCTCACCAGGTAGATGGTGATCGGGCTCTTATCTTTGCGGACCGTATTGAGAAACGTATCCTGAATATTCTGTGCCGGCTTTAATTCCATGGGTGCCGATCTCCTTGAGTTGGGTTCTCGTGCGAAGAGTTGATTTCTCGTGCGAAAAGTAAAGTAAAAGGAACAATGCGCTCTATCGTGCCTCGCGAAGTTCAGTCCCCACAGCAGACTTGCTCCAAATGCAACAACCAAGACTTTCACAATACAGGCCGCAAGCGCGATTATCAACACAGGCGGCTTGTCTCGTTCACGCATGCATTTGCGTCTGAAGCGTCGCACCGCGCGGTTTTTCTATCGATCCAGTCCTCTTCTTGATTAGATGCAGTGGGTTAGACGCATTGCCGGGGGCAATGGACTCAGCCGTCCAGCGATGTACCATGACAACAGTGTCCAAATCCGTTCCGCAACCCGTCCCCATGCTCGATTTCTCCCGCCAGTACGCCCCGCTGCGGCAGGAGATCCTCGACGCCATCGCGAGGGTTTGCGACTCGCAGCACTTCATCCTCGGCCCGCAGGTCGCGGCCTTCGAGAAGGCCGCGGCCAACGCCTGCGCCGCGCGCTTCGCCATCGGCTGCGCCAGCGGCACCGACGCCCTCTGGCTGGCGCTCGCCGCCTGCGGCATCGGCGACAGCACCGCTAGTACCCGCTCCGGCAATCAGCCAATCGCCGTCGTCACCACCCCCTTTAGCTTCTTCGCCACGGCCAGTTCCATCCTGCGCGCCGGAGCGCTCCCTCTCTTCGCCGACATCGATCCACGAACCTTCAACCTCTCGCCGCAGTCGGTCGCAGAAGTCCTGCGCAGCCGCGCCGGGCAGAACGTCAAAGCCGTCCTGCCCGTCCACCTCTACGGCCAGTGCGCCGACTGGGACGGCTTTACTTTATTACAGCGCGGCCACCCCGGTCTCCTCCTCATCGAAGACGCCGCCCAGGCCATCGGAGCAATGTGGACCACGCCCGGCCAGCCAGCCCGGCCAGCCGGTTCGCTCGGCGACGCCGCAGCCTTCAGCTTCTACCCCACAAAGAATCTCGCCGCCATGGGAGACGCAGGTCTGGTCACCACATCCAGCGCGGAGATCGACCGCCGCGCCCGATCTCTGCGCGCACACGGAATGACTCGCCGCTACTTCCACGACGAGGTCGGCTGCAACTCCCGCCTCGACGAACTGCAAGCCGCTATCCTCAACGTCAAGCTCCACTACCTCCCGCAATGGAACCAGCAGCGCCGCACCCTCGCCGCCCGCTACGATCAGCTCTTCCGCGATACAAACCTCGCCGTCGAATGGGGACGTGAAAGTTCGAGATCACAAAGAGATGTCTCTGGGAGGGAGCGTGGGGCTTCAGCCCCACGAATAGAGCCGACCGATCCAAGGGGCTTTAGCCCCGGGCCTTCTTCAGCCCCATCTACCAAGGACGGCGTCGTTCTGCCCTACACCGACCCGCGCGCAACGCCGGTCTTCCACCAGTACGTCATCCGAGCCCCGCGCCGCGACGCTCTGCGCGCCCACCTCACCGCGCAGCAGATCGGCAGCGAGATCTACTACCCCGTCCCCATCCACCTGCAAGCCGCGCTCAAAGACCTCGGCCACAAACCCGGCGACTTCCCCCACGCCGAACGCGCCGCCGCCGAAGTCCTCGCCCTTCCCCTCTACCCCGAACTGCGCGACGACGAACAGCAAACCGTAGTCGCCGCCATCCGCGCCTTCTACGCCTGACTTACCACTTACCACTTACCACTTATCACTGCTCTTTACTTCTTCTTCCCCTTCTTGTCCATCTTCACCTCGACCACGGGATGCGCCTCATTATCCGGCGCGCTTCCTGCCGCCTGAATCCGGCGGACGAGGTTCCCCTCCAGCCGATAGGTCTTCTCAATCGTCCTCCCCGGCGTCACCATGCCGGTCGTCGCATCGGGAACCACCGCGCCCGCATCCGCCGCCAGTACCTTGTAGGTAAACGTCGGCAGCGCCATCTGCGCGGTAGCCGATCTGCCGTACGGGTCCGCACTATTCTTGATCGTCACCGGAAGATACCCCTCGATATTCTTCTCGCGGTACGCCGTCTCGTAGCGATGCATCTTCAGGTTCCAGGTAAAGACGCGCACCTGGTCGAAGTCATACGGCAGCCCCGCCGTATAAGGTGACAGCACGGTCAGGTAGATGGGGATGTCCTTGATGTCCTGCTGGGCACCGTCGTCATGCACCGTGGCCAGCACATACGCACCCACGATCCGTTGTCCTTCCGAGTACTTCGCCACCGAGTCGGGCGCATCCACATCTACATAGTGCGAGAGCAGCCAGCCAACGCGCCCCTTGGAATCGCGCGCCAGCCACCAGTCCTCCATGGCAATCGGTGGCGGCGCGGCCGCCTCGGGCGCTTGCGTATTCCCTGCCTTCAACGCCTTCCCCATAGCCGCAACCGGCACGGTGGCCGCGCCCGGCGCCACCGGCTTGGGCAGCGTCGCCCGCTCGATCAGTTGCAGCTTGTCGCCCTCCGCCAGTCGGTAGAAGGTCTCGGTTGCCCGGCCCGGCCTCAGGTGCAGGTTCACCTCGTCGCGCACCACCGCCGACGCTACCGCCGGATCGTTCTTGTGCGTCTTGCCCAACGCCACAAACGCGTCGAAGACCTGCTCGGTCGCCACTGCCTTCTCGTCGATCCAGCCCATCTCGCCTTTCTCCGTCTTCACGCGGTAGAAGCGCCGTCCGTGCTCCAGCACGTCGAGCCGTTGGCCGTTCTCCACCGTCGCGGTGCGGTTGGAGACGGCAGCCACACGGTCGCGAAGATAGGTCTGCTTGGCCGTCACATACACCGATCCGCCCGCCGCGCCCGGCCGCAGATGCGAGCATCCGCTCAACATCGCAAACCACAGCGTAGATGCGAAGAGGAACACCGCGAAACCACGCCATCTGGCACAGAGAGATGGTTCCTTCGGGCAAAATGCAGAAACCGTCAGCATCCGGGAAGAAGGTCGCAGAGAACGAGTGAAAATTTTGTCCGGCACATTTTCCAGCATACAGGGCAAAATGCCCCGCGTGGGCACTTCTCCCGGCTGGAGCGGGGCGCCAGATCGAAAAATGGCATTTTCCCCTGAAAATGCCCACTTCCGGCAGTTTTTTGCCACCCCGTCCACGGCTGAATCTTCCCTTGTTGCCAATTCGCATTCCAACCCCTAAATTAGAGTCTTGCGCGAAGTGCCCTCTTGCGCATACAGTTGCGTACGGAAACAAAACCAATACAGGAAACCACCTTAAGCGACACCCTGAATCCAACTCCGTCCATCGCGCAATCGGATCGGCCACATCACTCGTCAACTGGTAAGGAGGCCCACACAATGGCCAGTAATGAAATCGCAATCCTCGACCCTGCGGCAACGGTCGACAAGCTCAACAAGATCGCGGCAGATCGCGCAGTGAATCGCAGGCGCTTCATCGCAGCCCTCGGCATTGCTGGCGCCGCGGCAGGCGCAGGATTATTGTCGGGTTGCGCCAACAACGCTACTACGCCTATCTCCAGCGCTCTTGGTGCGGGCCAGACCGATATTCTCAACTTTGTACTCAACATCGAGTACCTCGAAGCCACTCTCTACGCTTACCTCACCACGGGCGGCGACTTGTCGGCCTCGGTCACGGGCAATGGCCCAGCTCCCACCGGCGCGCCCTCGGCTCTGACTGTCGTTGCGCCATTGACACAGCAGTATATCGATCTGCTCAACGAGATCTATTTCGACGAGTTGAACCATGTGTCCTACCTGAGAAGCATCCTCGGCTCAGCGGCCGTTCCCAGGCCGGCGATCAATCTGGCCGCCTTCGGCACGATCACCGCAACCGGCCCGATCACCTCGACCACTGTCCCTGCCCTGTCGCTCGCAAGGCTGCTGAAAGACCTCGGAGTTACCGCATACGCAAGCGTGGTCACGGGGCTCTCCACCAGCAACACCACCTATCTCGGGCAAATCCTCGGCGCCGAAAGCTTCCATTCCGGTGCGCTGCGCCTGATCAGCATCCAGCTCAGCACCCTGACCCCCGCCATCGCCACCTACTTTCCCATAACCGATGGCCTGGGGTACGATGTGCCGCCAGCCGATCTGGGTACCGCAGCCCTCGAAGCCGCCGGCCCAACGGCCAGCGGTGGTTTCTTCCCCACCTACGGTGGTGCCGCCGTACCCGGCGTCACCGGCTCCTCCTTCACTGGAACCACCGGCACCTGCGGCACTAACGGCTTCGGCTACGCCCGCACTCTCCAGCAGGTTCTCCAGGTCCTTTACGGCGCCAGCAACACAGCGCCTGCACCTCACGGCTCCTTCTCGGGAGGCTTCTTCCCCAACGGAGTGAACGGCAACCTCACAACCTCCTAAGCCCTGGAAGGACGCTCTCGAACCTGTTCTCGACGCGCTGACCGCATTCCATTATGACCCAATCTCTTCGCACATATCGCAAGACAACTGACAAGGAGGCCAACGAAATGGCCAGCAGCAATGACATCGAAGTCCTCGATCCCACGGCATCGGTCGAGAAGCTCAAGAACATCGTATCCAAAGTCGCCCTGAATCGCAGACACTTCATGGCTGCCCTCGGTATGGCGGGCGTCGCTGCTGGCACGGGATTGGTATCGCGTCCGGGTGCACACGCTCAGCAACCCACGCCCAACGGCTACAAGCAGGCCGACGTTCTCAACTTCCTGCTCAATATCAAATATCTCAAGGCGACGTTCTATTCCTACCTCACCACGGGCGGCGACATTCCGGCCTCCACCTATGTCACGCTGGGGTCGAGCCAGATCTACAGCGTCCCCCCCCAGTTGACTGGTATCAGCGCGCAGTTCATCGATATGTTCAACGAGATGTACTACGATGAGCTGAATCAACTGATCGATCTGCGCAATCTCCTCGGACCCGCCGCCGTTAACAGGCCGCTCATCAACCTGGCGGGGACCTCCGCCTCCAACACAACCTTCTCGGCGCCTGCGGCCACGATGTCGCTCACCGGGGTTCAGGCCATCGCCCAGGCGCGGATGCTGGAAGATGTCAGCGTCACGGCCTTCGCGGGTGCGCTTACTTATCTCACGGGGAGCAACCTCGCCTACGCCGCCCAGATCCTGGCCGTCGACGGCTGCCATGCAGCCGCGCTGCGCCTTGCCAGCATCCAGACAGGCGCGCTGTATCAAGGATCGATGTACCAAAGCTCACTCTCTGTGGAAACCCAACCGGGCAGCAACAATCTCTACGCGCAACTCCCCTCGACGAAAGCCGTCGTAGGCGACGTCATCAGTGGCGCCAATATTCCAGTGGGCTCGGTGATCACAGCGATTACCGCCGCTACAAATGTCACATTCTCAGGCGTCATGATCAAGGGCACTTCCACCATCACGGGGGTGACGGGCATCTCCGGAGGGTTGAACATCACCAATCTGCTGGCCGGACAACCCATCACCGGAACAAGCCTTACCGCCAGTTCGTTCATCCAAAGTGCACCTTCCGGCACAACGATCACCCTCAATCAGAACACCAATGCCACCCCAGGGGCAGTCTCCGCCACGGGTTACGTCACCAGCGGCAGCGCCATCATCACGGGAGTGTCGAGCATCTCCGGGCTCACGATCGGGCAGCCCATCACCGGGGCCACCGGGTTCTTAGGCGTCCCGTCCACCGCCGGCATCCCCACAGGAGCGACCATCACGGCGGCCAGCGGCAACAGCACGACGCCGCCCATCATAATTACGATGTCGACTCCCGCCAGCACCACGCCCATGGTTCAATTCAACGCCATCGTCACCGCCGGCAGCAACACCATCACACCAGTGGGGAGCACGGCCGGACTGGCGACCGGGCAGCCCATCACCGGACCCGGTATCCCCGGCGCCCCCACCAATCCCCCTACGTACATCACGAACATCGGCACCAATATCTCGATCGGGGATACTACTGGAGCGGCGGTGAACGCCATCTCCTCCAGCGCATCCACAACCATAACAGCATTCAACGGCATCCTCACCAGCGGCAGCCCGAACATCACGCTTGTGCCGGCCACCACCACCGGTTTGGTGGTTGGGCAGCCTCTTACCGCCGGCACCGGTATCCCTATGGGAACGACCATCAAGACGCTCTCCCTCGCCTCAAACACGGTCACGATGACGGCAAACGCCAACGCTAGCAGCACAGTCTCAACCACCGGCGCCATCACCGTCAGCAGCGCGATCATCACGAATGTACAAAGCATCCAAGGAATGATTGTCGGGCAGTCCATCACCGGAACGACCGGCATTCCTGCCAACACGACTATCTCGAGCTTCGTAACCACGGCACCCTACATGATTACGATGTCGAAAGCCGCCAGCTTAACCCCGGTAACAATCACCTTCAGTGCCATCACCACCGCCGGCAGCAACCAACTCACGAATGTAGTGACTGGGATTAATGCCACTTCATTATCGGGTCTGGTGGTCGGGCAGCCTATCATCGGCCCCGGCATCCCCACAGGAACAACCATCACGTTCATTGGCACAGTGGCGCCTTTCACCGTGGGGATGTCGGCGGCCGCCACGGCAACGTTTACACCATCCTCATTCTTATGCGACATCAAAGCCTCAAGCAGCCAGCTCTATAATGTGTCGAGTATCGACGGTCTGGCGGTCGGGCAATGCCTCTATATTAGTGGTGCTGCTACAACCGGCATCGACGCCAACACAACCATCGCGTCGATTATCCCCAACACAATCACGAACTTGGGGAACTTTGTCAACATGTCGGCGCCCGCCCGCACCACCTTCTCCAACGGAGCGACCGTCACCACGGCACTGCTCCTCACCAGTCCCGCGCAAATTACCCTCACCAGTCCCGGCCTGTCGCCTATCTACAGTGGAGGAACGGTCCTGTCCAGTCCCGCTCTAAGCACGTTTAACAGTCCCTCAGCCCAGACCTTTACCGTAGGACAAGGCAGCATTACCATCTCGCAACCTGCCACGGGCAGCACCGCCGCCGTTATCACAGCCACCATCGCCACGTCGGATCCAGCCGAGGTCGTGCCATTCGACCCCGGTACCGCACCCCTCGCCGCAGCCGGCCCAGTGATCGACCCAACCAGCTCCCCGGCTGTGTATCAGGGGTTCTTCGCCACCGCTGGCTCAGGCAACGCATCCAGCAGCAACCCAGCCGGATTTGCCTACGCCCGCACCTTCGCGCAGGTTCTTTCAGTCCTCTATGCCAATAACAATACAAATCCACCCATCTACGAGGGTGGATTCTTCCCGACCGGGGTCGCCGGCAACATCAACGTCAACGTCATCTAACCCCTGCCGGTCGCATGACTCCACGCAGTCTTCGATCAGGCACAATCAAGACTGGAAAGGCCCACATCCCGCTCAGGGATGTGGGCCTTTTCCTTGACCTCAGTGGGTCGTCGCCAGCGCAACCGGCCCTGTCGGGTCCGTCCCCGTCGCAATCGACGTGGAAAAATCGAGCTTCCCCGTTATCGTCGGATCGTAGCTGTACATGGTCAGGTCGGGCGATCCGCCATTGGCCGCGGCCAGCAGATAATCCCCACTGCTATCCACCGCCAGAGCTGTCACCGCACCCCCACTCTGATAGGGCGACCCGCTCAATGTTGTCAGTACGCCACTGCTGCTGGCAATGCTGAACCCGGAGATTGTGCCGTCCGTCCGGTTCGCCACATACACATCCGTGCCGGCGGTGTTGACCGCCACCGAGTAGGGCTGCGCCCCCGCCGTAAACGGGGACCCGCTCACCTGCGCCAGCGACCCGCCCGCGCCAATCGTGTACACCGCCAGCCCGCCTGAGGGACCGCTCCTCGCAATGAAGAGAAGCGTGCTGTCCGGGCTCACCGCCAGCGCATTGTCGCTGTTGGTCGATGACGGTCCCAGCGAGAGCGACAGGGGGACAGACAGGGCCCCGGTCGACGTATTGAAGGGATACACCACATCGCCCGCGGTGCCCAGCGCAAGGAACAGATAATCGCCGTTCGACGCAAACTTTACCCCATGCGCTACGGCGGTCGCGCCCGACGGCACCGGGTAGGTAATCGGGGTGTACGCCGTCAGCACGCCGGTACTGGAGTTGATCTGAAACTCCTCCAGCGAAATATTGTTCTGGTCCAGCGTGAACAACCAGTTTCCATCGGGCGAGATGTCCATCGACGCCACATACGCATACCCCACGGCGCCGCCGCTGTTCAGTAGGCTTAGCGCTCCCGTACTGGAATCGATCGCAAACGCATAGATCGCAGTGTCGCTTGCAACAAACAGGATCGAGTTGGCGGGATTCACCGCCACCGCCGTAGGAGGAAACCCCAGCGAGTAAGACGCACCCGTCACCGCCGTCAGCGTACCCGTGCCCACGGCAAATCCAACCACCGTCTCCGCCGTTGCATTCGCAACATATACATAATCGTTCGTCGGAGTTGTCGTGCTGCCGCTCGAGTTCCCCACTGCCACCCAGAACCCGGCGCATCCCGTCGTCCAACAGAGGGCCGCAACGCCCAACGCCCCCGCCACTCGCCGAAGCAATCCCATCATTGTTCCGTTCCCTTCCATCTTCTCTCTATTCGACTCTACTCCCAGCAAAACAGCACACGACTCCGCCGCCAAGAAACAAAAAAAGCGGCCCATCGCTGGACCGCTTCTACTGCCGCTGCAATAAAGCGGCAATGTACGCCGGAAGCAGCCTTTACTTCTTCACAATCTCCTCAATCCTGTGTCCGATGGCACGGGCGACACCCTCGCCGTACTTCGGGTCGCACTTGTAAAAATGATTGATCTGCAGGTCCTGGATGCGTTTCTCAACCTGGCCCAGGCTTGCCGCGATGTTGCCGATTAGACGCTGTTGCGCGTCCGGCGTCATCAAGCGGAAGAGGTTGCCCGGCTGCGTGTAGAAATCCTCGTCCAGTTCGCGGTAGTCGTACCGGGCGACGGTTGCATTGTCGTAGGTTGTCGGCCGTTCGATGTACTGCTTGTCCTCTGTCGGCCCGCCAAGGCTGTTCGGCTCGTAGTTCACCGAGCTGCCGCCGTTGTCTGTAAACGCCATCGCTCCGTCGCGGTGGTAGGTGGCAAACGGGCACTTCGGCGCGTTCACCGGGAGCCGGTCGTAGTTCACGCCCAGCCGGTAGCGGTGCGCGTCGGGATAGCTGATCAGCCGCCCCTGCAACAGCCGGTCCGGCGAGAAGCCCATCCCGGGCACGATATTGCGCGGCTCGAATGCTGCCTGCTCCACCTCCGCGAAGTAGTTCCGCGGGTTACGGTTCAGTTCCAGCTCGCCCACTTCGATCAGCGGATGGTCTCCATGCGGCCACACCTTGGTCACGTCGAATGGATGGATAGGGTATGTCTTCGATTCCGCCTCGGTCATCACCTGCATGAACACGCGCCACTTGGGAAAGTCGCCCCTCTTGATCGCCTCGAACAGGTCCCTCTGCGAGTAGTCCATGTCCACGCTCTTCATGGCGTCGGCCTCTTCGCGCGTAAAGTTCTCAATCCCCTGCTCGTTCTTGAAGTGCCACTTCACATAGAACAGCTCGTTCTTCGCATTGATCAGCGAGAAGGTGTGGCTGCCGAATCCATCCATATGGCGATAGCCCTTCGGCGTGCCGCGGTCGCTGAACAGGATCGTCACCTGGTGCAGGCTCTCCGGCGAGAGCGACCAGAAGTCCCACATCATCGTCGGCGACTTCAGGTTCGTCTCCGGATCGCGCTTCTGCGTATGGATAAAATCGCTGAACTTCAATGGGTCGCGGATAAAGAACACCGGAGTGTTGTTCCCCACCAGGTCCCAGTTGCCCTCCTCGGTGTAGAACTTCATCGCAAACCCGCGCGGGTCGCGCTCCGTGTCCGCCGACCCCTTCTCCCCTGCAACGAGCGAAAAGCGCAGGAACGCCGGCGTCTTCTTGCCCACCGTATCGAACAGCCGCGCGGTGGTGTACTTCTTCATCTCCGGATTTGTAACCGTAAATATTCCATGCGCGCCAGACCCCTTCGCATGGACCACGCGCTCCGGGATGCGCTCGCGGTTGAAGTGCGCCATCTTCTCGAACAGCAGTGCGTCCTCAAACACAATCGGCCCTCGTGGGCCAACGGTTATGGAGTTCTGGTTATCGCCAACCGGACGCCCCGCGTCCGATGTCATCCTCTTGCTCTTCGTCTCATCCGCCATACATCACCTCGATCGACATCGACTACAAACTGTCTGCAACAGGTGCTCCGCGGATGCAGGGTGCGCTATCTACGCTATTCCGCGGTCGGCGACGCCTTCTCCGAATCCATCACCGCGCCAATCGCGTGAATAACAGCCGTAACCCTCACCGCCGCGTTGATCAACTCCTCCGTCGCACCCTTTTCCCGCAGCACGTGCTCGTGCGAGTCCACGCACTTGTCGCACGCGTTCACTGCGCTCACCACCAGGCACCAAAGCTCGAAGTCCACGGCCTCCACCGCATGACCCCGCAGCGCATTCATCCGCAGCCGCGCTGGCAGCGTCGCATACTTCTCATTCGTAGTCAGATGCTGAAACCGGTAGTACACGTTGTTCATCCCCATGATCGCCGCAGCCGACTTCACCGCCGTCAATGCCTCCGCGCTCAGCCCGGCCCCGCTGTCGGCAATCGCCGCCGCCGTCAGATCCCCGTTGCGCGTTGCAATCGCCGCCGCAACCACCGTCCCCCAGAGCTGCGATGGGGTCAACTCCGTATTCTGCTTCACCAGCGAGGAGTAGTTCAACTTCAGGTCCTTCGCATACTCAGGTAACGCGTCTACCAATTCTTCCAATTTCATCGCAGCTTCCTCTCCTATAAAAAGTCATGGGAAATAGAGAAAAGGCGCGGCTTCAACTCAGCCGCGCCCTTCATGTTTCAGTCCAGAATTAGAGCGTAGCCTCGCCCTTATGCCAGTTGCAGGGGCACAGCTCATCGGTCTGCAGCGCATCGAGAACGCGCAGAACCTCCTGCGGATTGCGTCCCACCGATAGATCGGTCACGTAAATGAACCGAATCACATTCTCCGGATCGACAATGAACGTCGCGCGCTGCGCCACGCCTGCCTTAATATCCAGAATGCCCAGCCCCGAGCACAGTTCGCGGCGAATGTCGGAGAGCATCGGAAACGGCAGCTCCTTCAGGTCCGCATGGTGCGTCCGCCACGCCGCATGGACGTACTCGTTGTCCACGCTGCCGCCCAGTACCTGGCAGTCGCGGTCGGCAAACTCGCCGTTCAGCTTGCCAAACGCCGCAATCTCCGTTGGGCAGACGAACGTAAAGTCCTTGGGCCAGAAGAAGTACACCTTCCACTTGCCCGGATAGGATTCCCCGGTAATCGTTGTAAACGCCTTTGTCTCGTCCTTGTCAATCGAAATCGTAGCAGTCAAGGAATAATTCGGGAATTTATCGCCAATCTGTAACATTTTTATCTCCTCACAGTTTCTTTCTAGACCAACTAACAACCGCAACGAATAACTGCTTTTCTGTCTCTTGGCACAGACGCCAATCATACCCATGAGTGTCGACTTACCAGAAACCATCCACACGCACTCGCATCCTATGATGCGCGGCTCTCCTCGCAAAAGAAGCTGCTCTCTACAAATAGATGAATATTCTCGTGAACGGTTGCAGGCTAAATCGCAGAAAACTTCATATTTCCCTGCGCATAGACCTATTCCTGCCTGGGATGCACTTTCACCCCCAGCGTTCCCTCAAAGGTCATCTTTGTATTTGATGCGTCACGCCGCCGCCGTGGTCCTCGTGCCATTTGCGAAGAGTTTTAGCCTCGGCCATCTCCCTGCGGAGAAGCTAACGATAAAGCTCATCATTCAGCAATAACCAATGGATTATTTCGCTCTGCGATCAGGTTCCTCACCCCAGGAGCATCCTGCCTTAGTTCAGCCGTTTCCCATCCATCTTGCCATGACGCGCGTCCAGTGGCTTGCGTCCGGCAAATCCATCCTCCGCTGTATGCCAGTAGCCGATCTCCTTCTCGCCAAGCTTCCAGCACAGCAGCACGTCCTGGCCTTCCATCACCGAGGGAAAGTCCAGCAGCCCCTTCTCCAGGTCCTTTACCTGCACTCCGATCTCTTCCATCTCGGTCAGCGTGCCGCGGGCCTCCTGCAAGGCCTTCTCGCGCTCTGCCCGCCGCCGCGCCGCCTGGGCCACATCCACGCGCATCCCGCCCGCCATGAAGATTCTCTGGCTCAGCTCCTGCATCTTCCGCTCCAACTCGCCGGCGTGCGCTCCCGCTGCCTGCGCTCGCCGCAACAGCGACTCCACCACCGGCAGCACGGTTTGCGCCTCGCTCAATGTGAATGTCTTGCTCAATGTTTGATCTCCAGCATTCGGTCCAGCGCCACGCGCGCCCAGTGCTTCACATCGCTATTGACTTGGATGCGATTCACTACGCGCCCGTCGATTAAATTTTCCAACGTCCACGCCAGATGCTGCGGCGAGATGCGATACATCGTCGTGCACAGGCACCCCGACTCATCCAGCGTAATCACCCGCTTGCCCAGCGGTCGAAAGCGCTCGGCCAGCCGGTTCACCAGATGGATCTCCGTGCCTACCGCAAAGCTCGCGCCCTGCGGCGCCTGCTCGATCAACTGGATGATGCGCTCGGTCGAGCCCGTCGCGTCCGCCTTCTGGCAGACCTCCCAGCGGCACTCTGGATGCACCACCACCTGCATCCCCGGCTCCTCCCGGCGGACACGGTCCACATGCTCCGGCAGAAACCGCTGATGCACGCTGCAGTGTCCCTTCCACAGGATTGCCCTGGCCCCGCGCAGCCGCTCCGGCGTCACGCCTCCATTGATCTGGTACGGGTCCCACACCACCATCTCGCTCAGCGGAACCCCCATTGCGAACGCCGTGTTCCGTCCCAGGTGCTGGTCCGGCAGGAACAGCACCTTCCCCGCGCGCGCGAACGCCCACTCAAACGCCGCCCTCGCATTCGACGAGGTACACGCCAGCCCGCCCCGCTCGCCGCAAAACGCCTTGATCTCCGCCGCCGAGTTCACATAGGTCAGCGGCAGAATTCCCTCGCCTGCCGTCACCCGCAGCCGCTCCAGCGACTCCCAGCAGTCCTCCACCTGCCCGATCTCCGCCATGTCGGCCATCGAGCAGCCCGCGTTCAGGTCCGGCAGGACCACCTTCTGCCACGGTTGCGCCAGGATGTCCGCCGTCTCCGCCATAAAGTGCACGCCGCAGAAGACCATGTACTGCGCGTTCGACTCCGCGGCCGCCTTCGAGAGCTTGTAGCTGTCGCCGGTAAAGTCGGCATAGCGGATCACCTCGTCGCGCTGATAGTGGTGTCCCAGTATGACCGCCTCCGCGCCCAGCTTCTCCCGCGCCGCCTGGATGCGCGCATCCATCGACTCATCCGGCTGCACCAGGTAGTGGTCCAGCGAACACGCCTCACCCGCAGCTTGCAGCGAGACATCGTCCAATAACAGTCCGTTCATAATAATCCGCCTTCAGTCTCGCCAGCACTTCCGCACCTGCTCAACGCAGAGTGTTTTTGTACCGCGAGACGGGGATGTTGAAAGCACTTCTAACCCAGGCGTGCAGCGGACTCACTGTGCCGGCCCGAAGCTGCTGAGCCGTCACCCAATCCGCGGGGGTGTTGCCGCCCATTCCGTACGCGCGCGCCCCATGAGGCCGCGTCTTTTCTATTTTAGATGAAATCGGCCTCGCATACGACGCATCTTTCCGCAGGTGGTTTGTCATCCCCATCCGATTTGTCATTCTTTATTTGTCATTCCGCACCCTAAACGAAGCCGACCCGGCATGAATCTGCTGTTGCAGTTGCTCATTGCCGGGTGCATTTGTTTCCCTCACCGCTCAAGCCGTATCATAGAGACGCCTATGCCAAGCTCTCCGGACTTCGCAGTCCTCATCCTCCTCGTCCTGCTGCTCTTCGGACCGAAGAAGCTGCCTGAGCTGGCGCGCCAGTTCGGTAAGCTGATGGCAGACTTCCGCCGCGCCTCCAACGAGTTTCGCACCCAGATGGAGGACGAGTTGCGCCTCTCCGAGCAGGCCGACCGCCAGAAGAAAATCGCCGCTGCCGAAGCCGCCACGCCCGCACTTCCCGCAACTCAAGCCATCGAATCCGCCCCCATCCTCGATCCCGCTCAAGCCATTGAGGCCGAGTCCGTGTACGCCAACCAGAACCAGCCTTCGCTCGATTCCGCGTCCGATGCCGCGTCCCAATATCCGCTCGATTCCGCGCTCCAGACGCCGCTCGAATCCACATACGAATCCATCTCCGAATCGGCCAGCGAATCGACCCCCGAATCCATACCGGAGACTGCCCCCGCTCCACTTCCCATCGCGACCTCCGGCGAGTTGAGCATTCTGCCTCCGTCCACCGGCCTGCCCATCGCAAACTCCGCGCAACTCCCGTTCTCCGAAGGCCTCCCGGCCGAGTCCGCCGCTCAAGCCAGCGTTCCGGCCCACGAACCCGCGGCGCACCAAGCCGAGGCACTTCATGGCTGATATCGACCCCATCGACCGCGCCCGCGCTGCCCTCGCCGACCGCGCCGAACTCCCCGGCATGAGCCTGATGGAGCACCTGGAAGAGCTGCGCAAGCGCATCCTGCGCTCTCTCGCCTACCTCGTTGCAGGCTTTGCCCTTGCGTATGGCTTCCACAACACACTGATCGCCATCATCCAGAAGCCGCTCGTCGACGTTGGCCTGCGTATGACCATGACGCACCCAACCGACGCGCTGAACCTGATCCTTAAAACCTCCGCCGTCGCCGGAGCCATCCTGGCCAGCCCCTTCATCCTCTACCAGGTCTGGCTCTTCATCTCGCCCGGCATGTACGCCAACGAGAGGAAGTACGTCACCCCTTTCATGGCCGCCACGGTCGGCCTCTTCCTTGCCGGCACATGGTTCGGCTATCGCTATGTTCTGCCTGGCGCCATCAAAATCTTGGTCATGGACTTCGGCAAGAACTTCAGCCACATGATCACCATCGACGACTACACCGGATTCTTCCTCGCCGTCATCCTCGGCCTGGGCATCTGTTTCGAGTTGCCCATCCTGATCTTTTTCCTCGCGCTCTTCGGCATCGTAGACGCCAAATTTCTGCTGCGCCACTTTCGCTACGCCGTCCTCGCCATCTTTATCGTCGCCGCCATCATCTGCCCCATGCCGGACCCCTTCAGCATGTGCCTCTTCGCCAGCCCCATGCTCGTGCTCTATTTCCTCGGAGTAGCCGTCGCCTACTTCGTCCATCCCGACCACCGCAAGCGCAAGGAAAAGTCCGCCGCATGATCCATCTAAATAACTGCGTCCCACACAGTAAGTTCGTCATTCTGGCGAAGCCAGAATCTCCGTATTTGCCTTTGCTCTTGCTGTTGTTTGTTCTTCTCGCTCCATCAATCCCCGCACGCGCCCAGCAGCCCCCCACCGGACAATCCATCTACGCCCTCACCCAGCAGTTCCTCAATGTCGCGCCAAAGCGATTCAATGGCTCTCCCGGCCATCTCGCTGCGGAGAAATTCATCAGGGACCACTTCAAGCCCGAAGCCGCCAAGGGCAACTTCGAGACCGACCAGTTCACCGCCAACACTCCCGCCGGCCCGCAGACCATGCGCAACTTCATCGTCCGCTTCCCCGGCAAAGCGCCGCGGCCCGGAGAAACGCCCGGCGTGATCGTCCTGGCCAGCCACTACGAGACGAACTACCCGCTCAAGGACATCGCCTTCGTCGGAGCCAACGACGGGGCCTGTACCTCCGCCCTGCTCATCGCGCTCGGCCAGCACTTCCGCGCGCACCCGCCCGAGGGCTACTCCATCTGGCTGGTCTTCGACGATGGAGAAGAGGCGGTCCGCTCCTGGTCCAGCTCCGACTCCCTCTACGGAACGCGCCACCTCGCCGCCAAGTGGTTCGCCGACGGCACAGCCCGCCGCATCAAGGCCCTGCTCGTCGCAGACATGATCGGCGACCGCGACCTCAACATCCTCGAAGAGACGCAATCCACCCCCTGGCTGCGCGCCGTCCTCCGCCAGGCCGCCGCCAACACCCGCCACTCCGCCAACGTCTTCAAGACCGAGGGCAGCGAGGAAGACGACCACCTGCCATTTCTCCAGCGAGGCATTCCCTCGCTCGACGTCATCGACGTGGACTACGGCCCGCACACCTTCTCCACTCCCGACGGCTACCACCACACCGCACAGGACACCATCGACAAGCTCAGCCCCCGCTCCCTGCAAATCTCCCTCGACCTCTTCCTCGAATCCATCCGCCTCATCAACCAGCGCTGACCCTCAACAACCAGTCTCAGAGACTCGTTATTCTGGCGTAGCCCATGGAGTCGTTATTCTGGCGCAGCCCATGGAGTCGTCATTCTGGCGCAGCCCACAGAGTCGTCATTCTGGCGCAGCCCACAGAGTCGTCATTCTGGCGCAGCCAGAATCTCCGTAGATGATTATCCAGTCTGCTCAGGCAGGACCGCAAAAGCGCCAACGGCGCGCCCTATACCAGCATGGGGCGCAGCCCCATGAAGGTACGGGAGAAGAAAATCGAGGGCTGAAAGCCCGGCCCATAGGGCCACGCCCGCGCATCCGCTCGATTTTGGCCCTTGCGGCGTGAGCACCGGAGCTAACTGCATAATCATCTCTCCGTATTTGTCTTTCGGCCCGCAATTCGCGATAGCATCAATTTGTGCCCCCCGCGCCCATCTCCTACTGGATCGGCTTCCACCTAGCCCTCCTGCTTCTCCTCGCCGCCGAGCTTCTCTACGCCCGCCGCAAGTCGCGCCTCGCCCGCCCGCCTCACCACACGGCGCTGGCCGCCACTGCCCTCTGGATCGCCGCCGCCTTGGCCCTCGCCGCCTTCATCCATCACTCGCTTGGCCCCGCCGCCAGTGTGCAGTACCTCGCTGGATACGCCATCGAGGAGTCGCTCTCCATCGACAATCTCTTTGTCTTCCTTCTCCTCTTCCGCCTCTTCCAGATCGCTCCCGCCCATCAGCCCAAAGTTCTCTTCTGGGGAGTAGCCGGCGCAATCCTCCTGCGCGGTCTCTTCATCGCCGGAGGCCTATCCCTCCTCGCCCACTTCACCTGGATCACCTACGCCTTCGCCGTAATTCTGCTCGTCGCTGCCGTCCGCCTTCTAATCCCCGAAGATAAGACCCAGCCCGCCACTGCGCCCCGCTGGATCGCCTGGCTCACCCGTCTGCACCCCGTCAGTCCGCGCCAGGACCGCTTCCTCGTCCGCCAGAATGGCCGCCCCACCGCGACCCTCCTGCTGCTCGCGCTCATCGCCATCGAACTCTGCGACGTCGTCTTCGCGCTCGACTCGATTCCCGCCGTACTCTCCATCACCCGCCACCCCTTCCTCGCCTACACCTCCAACATCATGGCCGTCATGGGCCTGCGCTCGCTCTACTTCGTTCTGATCGGCGCGCTCTCCCGCCTGCGCTTTCTGCACTACGGCCTGGCCGCAATCCTCGCCTTCGCCGCCATCAAGATGTTAGCTTCACGCTGGATCGAGATCGGCCCCATCGCCTCGCTCGCCGTCATTCTCACCCTGCTCGCCCTCACCCTCGCCGCATCCCTCTGCGCCCCACGCGCCTCTACGCGATAAACCGCAACTCGCCCCGCCGCACCACCGAGTGCCGCACCACCACATCCCGCTCTGGAAAGTCCACACGATAGTGCGCCCCCCGGCTCTCTTCCCTGCCCAACGCCGCCTGCACCAACGCCTCCGCCACCGCCAGCAGGTTCCGCGCCTCCAGAGCCCGCCGAGTCAACCCGCGCGGCTGCTTGGCCCGCAGTGCGGCAAGTCCCGCCTGCGCCCGCCGCAGCCCCGCCTCATCCCGCAGCAGACCAGCGTCCCGCCACATCGACGTCTGCAACTCTGCAATCCACCCCTCCACATCGCCGTCCAACCCATCTTCCACTTCCGCGCCTTCTCGAACCTCGAACCTGGAACCTTGAACCTCGTCCTCCTTCATCGCCTCCGCCGCCAGCGCGCCAAAGACCAGCCCCTCCAGCAGCGAGTTGCTGGCCAGCCGGTTCGCCCCATGCACTCCGGTACAAGCCGCCTCGCCCGCCGCATACAAACCCGCCAGCGAACTCCGCCCATGCGCGTCTGTTCTGGTTCCGCCCATCAAATAGTGCGCAGCCGGCCGCACCGGAATCCGGTCCCGCCCCAACTCCAGCCCATACCCAGCCAGAAACTCCGAAATCCCCGGAAACCGCGCCTTCAGATCCAGGTTTTTCCCCGCCTCGCGCATGTCGAGATACACCGCCCCCTGCATTCCCTCGCGCCAGATTGCCCGCGCCACCACGTCCCGTGGGGCCAGCTCCAGCCCCTTGTGGTAGCGCTGCATGAACCGCTCTCCGCGCTCGTTCACCAGCCATGCGCCCTCGCCGCGCAGCGACTCGCTCATCAAAAAGTGCGGCGCTCCTGCGAGTGCAAACGCCGTCGGGTGGAACTGGTAGAACTCCATGTCCATCAGCTCCGCCCCTGCCCGGTACGCCATCGCGATGCCGTCGCCAGTCGTCACCGCCGGGTTGGTCGTATCGCTATAGAGCTGCCCCGCGCCGCCGCTCGCCAGCAGCACTGCCCGTGCGCGCACCTCGATCAATTCCCCAGCCGCATTCAGCAGTGTCGCCCCCACCACGCGTTCGGCCCCATTGTCGTCCGAGCAAACGATCAGGTCCACCGTAGTCGCCCACTCCATCAGCTCCGCATTCTTCAACCCGCGCACATGCCGCAGCAGCGACTCCATAATCTCTCGCCCTGTCGCATCCCCATTGGCATGAAGAATCCGCGCCAGGCTGTGCGCGCCCTCTCGCGTTCTCATCAACTCGCCCGCCCCAGCCGCACCCTTCCCCGCCGGATGCCGGTCGAACCCAGTACCCCACCGCAGCAGCTCTTCCACGCGCCCCGGCCCCTGCTCCACCAGCACCGCCGCAGCCTCGGCGTTCACCAGCCCATCGCCGGCCGCAACCGTGTCCGCCAGATGCAGCGCCACATCCTCCGCGCCGCCCATCGCCACGGCGATCCCGCCCTGCGCATACGCCGTATTCGATTCCTTCAGGCTCTCCTTCGTCACCAACAGAACACTGCCCGCCTCGGCCAGCCCCACCGCCGCGCGCAACCCGGCAATCCCTCCGCCCACAACCAAAAAATCCACACCACGCATCCTTCAAGGCTACCACCGCATCCCCATCCAAACCCACCAATGAAGCTGTCAGCCCTATCAAGGATAAAGCTGTCATTCTGAGCGCAGCGAAGAATCCCCGCATTCGCCTTTGCTGTTGTATGTTCCTGTTCTCTTCGGCATAACAACAAATTTGTCATCCTGAGCGGAGCCTCACGCGGCTTCATCGCGTGAGGCGCAGTCGAAGGACCCCGATGAAGTTTGTACCACCACAACCGCACGTACCTTTCTCCCACAATCCCGCACCTCGCCTTTCCCGTGCGATACCATAACCTCATCGTGTCCACCATTCGCGTCACAACCCCTGCCGCCGCCTACTCCGTCACCATCGCACCCGGTCTCCTGCGCACGCTCTACCCGCGCCTGCGCAGGCTCACGCCCGGCCCCCATACGCGACCAGCCCCGCGCCTCTTTGTCGTCACCTCGCCTGCCATCTGGGCGCTCTGGCACAAGGCATTCCTCGCCAGCTTTCCAAAATCTGAAGCCCAGCAGCCCACCGTGCTCTTCCTTACCGCAGGCGAGTCACACAAGCGCTTCGCCACAGTCGAATCCCTCGCACAGCAGCTCGCTCTCGCCGGGGCCGACCGCGACTCCATCCTTCTGGCCTTTGGTGGCGGCATCGTCGGCGACGTCACAGGATTCCTCGCCGCCATCTACATGCGCGGCATCCGCTACGTTGGCCTGCCCACCACCGTGCTGGCGCAGGTCGATTCCTCCCTCGGCGGCAAGACCGGCGTCAACCTCCTCGCCGGCAAGAACCTCATCGGTGCCTTCCACCACCCCCTCGCCGTCTTCAGCGACATCGGCCTGCTCGCCACCCTCCCCGCCGCCGAACTCCGTGCCGGCCTGCAAGAGGCCATCAAGTCCGCCATCATCTGCGACCCGGCCCTCTTCCGCTTCATGGAGAAGAACGCCGACGCCATCCTCTCTGGAGACCCCGCCGCCCTGCAAAAAGTCGTCACCGCCAGCGTCCGCGTCAAAGCCGAGGTCGTCTCCAAGGACGAAAAGGAATCCGGCCTGCGCATGGTCCTCAACTTCGGCCACACCATCGGCCACGCCATCGAGGCCGCCACCCACTACCGCAAGCTCCTGCACGGCGAAGCAGTCGCCTGGGGCAGCATCGCCGCGCTCCACGTCTCGCTCAACCGCGCCCTCATTTCGCCCGAAGACTTCGTCCACAGCGCCAACCTCATCCTCCGCTACGGCCCCATCCCGCCGTTCAAAGTCGCAGCGACGCCTCAAGCCTCCGCCACCAAGCTCGTCGCCCTCACCTCCTCCGACAAGAAGAAGCGCAGTGGCCGCCGCGCCTTCGTCCTCGCCACCGCCATCGGCCGCACCGAAGTCGCCTACGGCGTCACCGACCCCGAACTCCTCGCCGCCACCCACTCCATGCTCAAGACAATGCAGCAGATGTAGCCGTTTGCTTGTCATTCCGCAGCGAAGCGGAGGAATCTGCTTTTGTCCAGAGATGTCTTGCTGTCGATCTGCTCAATGATCGCTTACTGATACGTATCTACCCAGTCCGGATGCTCGGCCATATAGCGCACACGCGCCGCTTTGATCTGCGGTTTATAGATCGCATAAACCTTCAATATAACTTCCGAGGTTTTCGCAAGTTTCAGTTTGTCCATGTCTGCTGTCAAAGCCGTGCCAAGGGCAATGCACTCCGGCGACCCCGTAAAATGATCCGGCCCCAGCCGTTTGTAAGCGTCAAGAACCCGCTGCATTTGCTCTTTAGAGATATTGTGCTGGAACAGGGTAACGTACATCGGCATGAGATCCGTCTTCTGCATGTCTGCTTTGACGGCTGGCCAGAATGTCTCTGGCCAATACGGAGCGCCAATCGAACGATTCTTATCAACTGCCGCAATCCAGCTAGCCCTGAAGGAGTCTAATTCGCCACTGAGCAGTATGTACTCGCGGATCTGAGCAGGAGTTGCGGGATTCGTCAGTGGAGGAAGTGACACTGAATCATCCGGCGCAGCTGTAGTGACTGGTACACGAACCGTCTTTGGAGCCTGCGTGTTTTGTGCGTGGCCGATGGTTAGCAACGAAACGGAAACCGTAGCGACAGAAAAAAAGTAGAACATATACCGGTTCATGACTCGTTCCCCATAAAAACTACTTGTTCACGACAATTTCACGTCTGAAAGAATAGTCCCGTTATACACCTCTTCGAGAATCTCATATCAAAATCACCAATACGACTAACATATCTCTTGTGATGACTGAATCTCAGCCCGACCCCACCCC
>Ga0255356_1000360_pt1 | contig 31385 bp, 28 predicted proteins | sample HBST100metaG_FD_189944 | JGI IMG/M metagenome (GOLD analysis project Ga0255356, IMG submission 189944) | Peat soil microbial communities from Stordalen Mire, Sweden - H.B.S.T100 | ecosystem: Environmental > Terrestrial > Soil > Wetlands > Peat | place: Sweden: Norrbotten County, Stordalen Mire...
TAGGCTCCCAGCGGGCCGCTGCTCCCAGGTCGAGAAAACCGGCGAAGGTTCCCCGCCATGTCTCCAGAGTTCGGCTGCCCATCGAACCCAGTGCGATCACCCCGGCCAGCGTACCCGCGGCGGCCGTCAGTTCGCGGCTGTGCAGCACGTCGCCTTCGCGGCGAGCCTTGTCCCGACGATGCTGGGTTGCCTGTTCAGTGCGCTCTCCGGCCATCGGCTACCCTCTCACGCCGCTGCCTGGAACCGAGATCAGACGCTCGGCCAAGTCAAGCAGTCCCGCGAAGCGCGCCTCAATGAAACGCGGCCAAAGGGCCAGCGAGCCCATAAGGATGGCAAAACCGGTCATGGTCTTGAGCGGCACGGTCAGGTTCATTACAGGCAATTGCGGACTGAGCTTGCCCAACAGAGCTACAGCGATTTCGACCAGCATGGTGGCAGCCAGCACCGGCGCGGCTAGCTCGACCGCCGCCAAAAAAATGCCTCCGGCGGCGCGCACAATTGACAGAGCGGTCGAGGGCGCCAGCGTGTAAGCGCCCAGAGGCACTACACGAAAGCTGCGCACCATCGAAGCCAGAAGGATGCGATCCAGCCCAGCCCCGAGTATTACCAGCGTCCCCATCAGTTGAAACAGATCACCCAGGAGCGGCGTCTGGATATTGGAGGATGGATCCATGAGGTTAACCAGCGAAAAGCTGAACTGCAGTCCTGCAATCTGACCAGCAAACAACAGCATCTCGCTCAACAACGTGAGCGTAAGGCCATAGACCAGACCAACAGCCAGTTCTCCCAAGAGAGCCGAAAAACCGAGCGACGTCTGCGCGCCGGGCAGCGTAGCCACCAGCGGGGCCAACAGATAAGCCACCGCTCCCACAAAGACGGCCTTAGTGCGCAGTGGCAGCGCGGTCGAGGAGAAGAAGGGAGCAAAAGCCACCATTCCACTCACCCGAACCAGGGCCAGCGTCATTGCGCTCAAAAAGCTTGTCCAATCAGACATTAAAGATCCTTTTCCTAACCCAGATAACGATGCAGGTCGGTCAGTAGCAAACGGGTATAGGCAGCCATCCTGCCCAGGAACCACGGCATTCCGACCAAAATAATCATGGCCACCGCCGCCAGCCGGGGAACGCTGGTCAGCGACTGTTCCTGCAGGCTGGTCAGTGTCTGCACCAGACTCAGTACAAAGCTGAGCAGGGCCGTGGCAATCAGCACGGGAGCGGCCAGAATCATGGCCTCTTTCATCAGTTGGCGCAGCAGCTCTGCAACCATGTCGGGCGTCATTCTTCTCCCCCTCAAAAGCTCTTCAACAGCGAGTTGGCTAACAGGTTCCAGCCATCCACCATCACAAACAGCAGAATTTTCAGCGGCGTTGAAACCACCACAGGCGGCAACTGGAACATGCCAATCGAAGTGGTGATCGAGGCCGTGACCATATCGATCAACAAAAACGGGAGGAACAACACCGCGCCGATCGCGAAGCCAGCCTTCAACTCCGAGAGAATGTACGCTGGAGCCACCACCTGCATCGGCAGGTCGTCCGGCGTATTGGGGCGCGGAATCTGCCCGGCCGCCGTAAACAAGGCCAGATCCTTTTCCCGTGCGTAGCGCAGCAGAAAGTGCTTCACCGGCTGGGTTCCCCGGTCGATGGCATCAAAACCCGTGATCTGGCCGGCTCGGTAGGGCTCTACGGCCTGCTGGTCCACCTGATTAAGTACCGGCGTCATCAAAAACCAAGTCATCATTAGAGCCAGTCCCATCAACGTGGGGTTGGAGGGTGCGGTCTGCGTACCCAACGCCTGGCGCAGAAAATGGAAAACCACCAGCAGCCGCACCATCGGGGTCACGGCCATCAGAATCGCGGGCAACAGGGTAATCAGCGTCAGGACAAAGAGAATGGTCCAGGGCGTGGAATCCGCAGTGTGCAAGTGCGTATTGAGATTGGGCATCAGGGCTGTGGGCACCGCCGTGGCCACACGTGCCACCGCCCACACGGCTACCATGAGACCCTCGATGCCCGCACCGCGGTCTGACGCGATGCGCCGTCAAGAGCATAGAAGGCAGGTCCGCCGTCCGCCGAGGTAGCCACCAGAAACCGCCGCCCCTCAGCTTCGACCAGTGCCAGCGACTGCCGCGGAGCCAGTGTGATGCGTTCCAGAAGCGCCAGCCGCGGCTGTGCGCGACGTGTACTGTGCAGCCGCCCCAGCAGCCATCCGGCCAACCCGCTTCCGGGTCCGGTTTTATACGCTGCTTTTCTGTTCAGCGCCAGTTTCATTCCGCGGCCTTTCCCCTGCATTTGTTCTGCAAAAAGCACCCTGCTCTCCCATGAATGTTTGTTCAGAAAATCACTGCATATCGCTCAAGCTAGCCGGGTCACCCTTACGGCCAATTGCGCTTCGATCACCTCAAATTCGCTCCATGCCAGTTGCACATCGCCGGCGGACAGAGGCACATCTTCACCATTGCCCCACTGCGACTCGATCAACTGACCTTTTGCCAAAGCCAGCAGGTTACGCACCCGAAAATCGCGCACCGGGACCGTAACATCCACCTCAACGGGCAACCGGGATACCGGTCCGCTGAACTCAGTCTGGTTATCCTCCTCTTCCTCCGGCTCGGAAGGTACTGTCACCAGCGCTTGCTCGTTGGCGGCCGCGTCGCCGTCTTTTGCTGTCGCTTCTACGGGCGGCACGGTTGCCGGAGCCGGTAGTGGATGTGCTGTTGTAGCCATACGCTTAGAAGATGTGCATCAACGTAGCCATCCGCAGCTCATCTAAATTAGAAAAAGCCAAGAAAGGCTTCCGAATTTGACCGGCGGCTGCACCCTATGAAACCGGTCAACTGCATCGCTGCTACACTGGAAGTGATCAATACGTGCGGTTTTCCTGCCATGCCGGCCCGAATACCGTTTTTGAAACGAGGTCGAGGACCATGCCAGAACAGAATGGGAATAAGAGTTTTACCGGAACCAGCCTGCGCCTGAAGGTGGGGTTGGCAGAGATGCTCAAGGGCGGCGTCATCATGGACGTGATGAATGTCGAACAAGCCCGCATTGCCGAAGAGGCAGGGGCCACCTCGGTGATGGCACTGGAGCGCGTGCCCGCCATGATCCGCGCCGAGGGCGGCGTAGCCCGCATGGCCAAGCCCAGCCTGATCAAAGAGATCATCAAGGCCGTCTCCATCCCTGTCATGGCCAAGGCCCGCATCGGCCACTTCGCCGAAGCGCAGATTCTTCAGGAGTTGGGCGTTGACTTCATCGACGAAAGCGAGGTTCTTACTCCCGCCGACGAGGCCCATCATATTGATAAGCACGCCTTCAAGACGCCCTTCGTCTGCGGCGCGCGCAACTTGGGCGAGGCCCTGCGGCGCATTGCCGAAGGCGCGGCCATGATTCGCACCAAGGGCGAGGCTGGCACCGGAGACGTGGTTTTCGCCGTCCGGCACATGCGGCAGATTACCCGCGAAATGAAGGCCCTCACCGTGCTCAGCGAGCAGGAACTCTACGCCGCGGCCAAGGACCACCAAGCTCCCTATGAGCTGATTCGGCTGGTCGCACAGACCGGCAAACTTCCAGTGCCCAACTTCTCCGCGGGCGGCATTGCCACCCCGGCCGACGCCGCGTTGATGATGCAACTGGGTGCCGAAGCCATCTTTGTCGGCTCCGGAATTTTCATGAAGGAGCGCGCGACTCCGCTCGATGTGGAGAACGACCCCAAGGAACGCGAAGAGGCAGTTTCCCGCGCCAAGGCCATCGTCATTGCCACCACACATTACGACGACCCGAAGATTCTGGCCGAGGCAAGCGAACAGGTCACCGGCACCATGAAGGGCCTGGCTGCCGCCGGATTGGAAGAATCGCAACTCCTGCAAACACGCGGCTGGTAGCCAGCGAAGGAGAACTATAGTTGACGGAAAGGCTCGCGCTTCCGCGCATTGGTGTACTGGCGATCCAGGGTGACTATGCCGCCCATGCAACGGCTCTAGCAGAGGCTGGAGCCGAGCCGTGCGAGGTGCGCAAGACGGACCAGCTTGCAGACTTGGACGGGCTCGTTCTGCCCGGTGGCGAGTCCACCACAATTCTGAAGTTTCTAGGGAAGCATCACTTTTTAGAAGCATTAAAGGACTTCGGTACCTTTCACCCCGTCTTTGGCACATGTGCCGGAGCCATTCTGCTGGCGCGCGAGGTTCTCAACCCGCCTCAGCGCTCTTTAGGGCTGCTCGACGCAGTCGTGGAACGCAACGCCTACGGCCGCCAGATTGACTCGGCTATTCTGACTGCAGAAACCACGCTTGCCGGCGGTCCGCTGGAGATGGTCTTCATTCGTGCTCCTCGCATCCTCTCAACTGGTGACGACGTTGAGGTTCTGGCACGCCGCGATGGCTTCCCGGTACTGGTACGGCAAGGCACGGTCATGGCCGCCACTTTCCATCCCGAACTTTCAAAGGACCGGCGGGTCCACCAGATGTTTGTCCAGATCGTGAACGCAGCTCGCACAAAATAGCCGGTTGCGCCTTACACAAATTTCCTCTGCCATAAAAAGAAGATGAATATCAATCTTGTTCCGGCATAGGGCACGGCGTAGATATAAAGGCGGTTGTAAAAAGTAAAGATCCCGCAAGGGCTAAACAGGCTGCGGAAAAACTCGATCCGGAGGGAGGCGGGGGTTTCAACCCCCGCATAACGCCAATAAAATCAATGGGCCTTTAGGCCCGGAGGGGCGTTTTCCGCCAATTACACTGAATTTCTGAGTTTTTCCGCAACCTGTAAAGCCAGTCCTTTATTTTTATGCATTTGCGGCACGCGACCCAGAGGGTACCCCGGTCGTGCCCTGTTACAAAGCCACATCAGGCAGCATGAAGACGCAGAAGCGAATATAAGCGTTCACCGCATGTAGGCACTTCAGGGCAGTCAAAATAAATCTGTCGATTCAACGCCATCAACAACTGCACCGCCTCAAGTTGCGCGTTGGTCGCACTGAATGACTCGCCCGCATTTACGAACTCGTCTGTCAAATACTCGATGGCATGGCCCAAGATCTCAAGTGCACGGCCTGCCTGCTGGTCAATGCGGCGCCGACGGTGAATTGCTATGTGAGGTTGAAAAGTCGCAGACGAAGTATCCGTGATTGGGAATTCAGTCTTCGTGGTTGTTGCCATGGTGGTTATCCTCACCTAGTTCTTCGGCCAAGCAAATGCATTATTCAGATTACGAACGTACTGATTCCCATATCAGCACGTAACCATTGTGTATCCCCTAACGGGAAATCCTGTGACTGTGTTCACGCCTCCCAGTAATACACACCTCATGTGCGAAAAACATCTACAAATACATGTACTCGTACCTTCGGCTCGGATTGGTAAATATTTCAGGAATTTTGAATAAATTTTTCGGTTCATGGCACCATACACCTGCCACTGAACTGCTTTCCCGGCGCTGCTGGCGCTTCGCTCCGCATTCCTTGCTTCCTGCATTTACTGATTTCCTTGACGGGATGGAGCCAAGACCCTAATCTCAATCTAGTATTCGGTCCTATCTGAGCCGTTTGCAACTCCGGAGAGTCGGGTTCAATTCCATGGACTTTTGCGGACAGGCCTGCGATGATCCCCTACTACTGGCAATATCTTCCGCTGTTGATGCAGATTCTTGCCGCGTTCCTGCTCGGGCTGGGAATGGTCCTAGCCTCGTGGTTCGTCGGTCGCCATTGCAACACAGCGGTCAAACTGGCGGCTTATGAATGTGGCATCCCCGTCGTCGGTGACGCTCGCAGCCGCTTCAGCGTGCGCTTCTATCTGGTAGCCGTTCTTTTCATCCTGTTCGACGTGGAAGCGGTTTTCATGATGCCTTGGGCCGTTATCTACCGCAAACTGCCCCAGATCACCGGCTCCCGACTCTTCGGATTCTGGGAGATGCTGATCTATCTGGGGTTTGTGGCCGTTGGGCTCTACTACATTGTGCGCAAAGAAGTTCTGAACTGGAGTCAGGACAAGGCGGACCTCTAGGATGAGCAAAACCGAGACACTGTCCGGCAGGGCGACCGTCATAGAAGGGCTTCCCGAGCACCCCGCCGTCAAAGCCATCCTGGCTTGGAACCCGCAGGCGCTGGCCGACGCCAAATTCGACCGAGGCGAGCTGACCCTTACCATCGCAGCCGGGCAGATTCGCGCCGCAGCCGCAGCCATGCAAGCCGCCGGGTACAACTTCTTCGAAGACCTGACCGCGGTCGACTGGTTCCCTTCCTCGCCGCGCTTCCAGTTGAGCTACCACCTGCTTTCGCACTCCTATAAGGAGTACATCCGGCTCCGCGTGCTGGTCGGCGAAGCCGATCCATCGGTCGAGTCCATCACTCCGGTCTGGCCCGCTGCCAACTTCTATGAGCGCGAGGTCTTCGATCTGTTCGGCATTCGCTTCGAGGGCCATCCCAACCTGCGCCGCATCCTGATGCCCGACGACTGGGAAGGTCATCCCCTGCGCAAGGACTATCCGGTGGAGGGGTATCGCTGATGACCGAATATGGTATGCCCATCCTTGAAGCGGCTGAAGGCGCCCACGACCAGCACATGGTCATCAACATGGGGCCGCAGCATCCCGCCACGCATGGCGTTCTGCGTCTGGTGCTGGAACTGGACGGCGAAATCGTCATCCGCGTCTACCCGGAGATCGGCTACCTGCACACCGGCATCGAGAAGACCTGCGAGGCCAAGTTCTACCACCAGGTCGTCCCCCTCACCGACCGCGTCAACTACCTTGACCCGCTGTCAAACAACCTGTGCTACTGCCTGGCAGCCGAAAAGCTGCTCGGGCTGGAAATTCCTGAGAAAGCCCGATGGATACGAGTTCTGATGGCTGAGTTGAGCCGCCTCAATTCGCATCTCATCTGGCTCGGCACGCACGCCATGGACATTGGCGCGCTCACCGTTTTTCTCTATACCTTCCGCGAACGTGAGGAAATTTTAAGGTTCTTCGAGGCCGTGGCCGGGCAGCGGATGATGACCAGCTACATCCGCATCGGCGGAGTCGCGATGGAGCCGCCGCTGGACTTTTTTGCCCGTGTGCAGGACTTCATCCGCACCTTGCCGGAAAAAATCGACGAATATTCAAATCTGCTCACGGGCAATCCGATCTTCATCAATCGCTTGAAGGGCGTGGGCTATCTATCTGCTGAAGATGCGGTTGCGCTCGGCGTTACCGGCCCTCCCATGCGCGCTTCCGGCGTCGATTTCGATCTGCGCCGCGACATGCCCTACTCCAGCTATGAGAAGTTCCAATTTCAGGTACCCACCTCGACCGACGGAGATTGTTGGGCGCGGTATCTGGTCCGGCTGGTCGAGATGCGCGAGAGCGTCAAGATCATTCAGCAGGCACTGGACGGCATGCCCGAGGGGCCTGTGAAGGCTGATGCGCCCAAGATTGTGCTGCCCGACCGCGAAAAGATGAAGACGCAGATGGAGGCGCTGATCCATCACTTCAAGATCGTCACCGAGGGCTTCGTGGTGCCGGCTGGCGAAGTATACCAAGGCATTGAGGCAGGTCACGGGCAGACGGGCTACTACGTAGTCTCGGACGGCACGGCCAAGCCTTACCGCGTCCACATGCGCTATCCAGGCTTCGCTACCCTGCAAGCTCTGGAAACCATGTGCAAGGGCAGGATGCTGGCCGATGTGGTGGCAGTTGTCGGCTCCATCGATATTGTTTTAGGAGAGATCGACCGATGAGCGCACAAGAGACGAACACGGAAGCCATGACTCTCTTCTCGCCCCAACTGGCGGCGCGCTTCGACGCGCTGGTCCAGCGGTACCCGGTCAAGCGCTCGGCTCTGGTTCCCATGCTGCTCTACGCGCAGGACGAAATCGGCTATCTCTCCGACTCCGTCATCGCCGAAGTGGCCGAGCGCATCGGCATCACCGAACTGGACGTCCGCACCGTGGCCAGTTACTACTCCATGCTCCGCTTCAAGCCGGTGGGCAAATACAACATCCAGGTCTGCACCAATATCAGCTGCATGTTGCGCGGAGCCTACGACATCTACGAGCGCTTCCAGGACGAACTGGGCATCGGCCCCGGCGGCACCACACCCGACGGCCTTTTTTCGCTTGAAGAGGTCGAGTGCATCGGAGACTGCTGCTCAGCGCCGGCCATTCAGGTCAACTACGACTTTCTGGATGAACTCAAGCCCGAGTTGGTGGCTGGAATCCTCGATAGCTACCGCAGCCGTGCGCGGGCGGAAGGCGAGGCGCGCGATGCCTAGGCTCGTCTCGCATCCCGACGAAGTAAAGATCATCTCCCGCCGCTTTGGGCAGGGCGCGGCCAACATCGACCGCTATCTCGAACTCGACGGCTACCAGTCCGCGAAGAAATGCATCGAACAGGGGCCGGACTGGATCATCAACGAGATGAAAGCCAGCAATCTGCGTGGCCGTGGCGGCGCGGGTTTCCCGACAGGCATGAAGTGGTCCTTCGTGCCCAAGAAATCGGCCAAGCCCAAGTACGTCCTCGTCAACGGCGACGAGAGCGAGCCGGGCACCTGCAAGGATCACCTGATCTTCCTCCACGATCCTCACGCCATCATCGAGGGCGCGATCATTGCAGGCCTAGCCATCGGCGCAAAACTCGGCTTCATCTATCTGCGCGGCGAGTACCGCTACTTGCTGGAGATCATGGAGAAGGCTGTCGCCGATGCCTACTCTCGCGGATTTCTCGGCAAAAACATCTTCGGTTCCGGCGTAGAGTTCCAGATCATTACACAGACCGGTGCGGGAGCCTATGAAGTGGGCGAAGAGTCGGCGCTGATGGAGTCTCTTGAAGGCAAGCGGGGCGTGCCGCGCATCAAGCCGCCCTTCCCTGCCATCGTCGGACTCTACGGCGGACCCACCGTCATCAACAACGCCGAAACCATCGCCACTGTGCCCCACGTCATCGAGATGGGCGCGGCGGCTTACGCGGCTGTGGGCACTCCGCGCAACGGCGGGACGCGGTTGTTCGGCGTCAGCGGCCACGTGGAGCGGCCCGGCGTCTACGAGCTGCCCATGGGCTACAACCTGAAAAAACTCATCTACGAAGTGGCCGGCGGCGTCCGCGGCGGGCGCAAACTGAAGGCCGTCATTCCCGGCGGCTCCTCGACTCCGGTCCTGCTACCCGAGGAAATCGATATCGGCATGGATTTCGACCAGGTGGGCAAGGCTGGCTCCATGCTCGGCTCGGCGGGTGTCGTGGTGCTCGACGACCAGACCTGCATCGTCGAGTTCGCGCTGCGCACCATCAGTTTTTACCAGCACGAAAGCTGCGGCTGGTGCATTCCCTGCCGCGAGGGCACGGACTGGCTCAAGAAGTCGCTGACGCGCTTCAACACCGGCGGCGGCACGGCAAAAGACATCGACAACATTCAGTACCTGGCTGAAAATATGATGGGACGGACCTTCTGCCCGCTGGGCGATGCGGCGGCCATGCCCATACTGGCGTTTGTGAAAAAATTCCGCAAGGAGTTCGAGGACCACCTGAACGGCAAGCCCTGCCCATTCGCAAGGCACGTAGATGGTGAACTCGTGGAGGTGCTTTGATGGACCGACGTTCTTTTCTTGCAATCTCTTCAGCTGTTTTAGTAGCTACACCGAGCTTCGGACAAGATCAATCAACAATTCGGCATGATGGAAATTGGTGGAAGGATCTCAACATCCTTACCAAGTTTGGTTATGTGATCGGCTACGCAGAAGGAAGCGCAAAAGCGGATGCCACATGGGCATACGGGCAATGTAGAACAAAAGTAGCTGCTAAGTATCTGTCTGGTTTACAGAAGGTGAACGACTTCTCTGGAATTGCAATTGGACAGTTCATTGAAGGACTGGATCAGTTCTACAACGACTTCCGCAACGCTAGAATTCTGTCGACGGACGCAATGATGATCGTGAAGCTGCAGATCAGTGGCACCAATCAAAAAGAAATTGACGACGACCTGCAAATAATCCGAAAAGAGGCTTTAAATCCGAGCTATTAAAGGAATCAATGGCAGACGTAACGATCACAGTCGACGGCAAGAAAATAACGGCCCCCGCGGGGACGCTGCTGATTGACGTCTGCCGCAAGGCGGGCATCGACATTCCGGCGTTCTGTTACTACCCCGGCCTCTCGCTCCAGGCAGCTTGCCGCATGTGCCTTGTGCGCCAGGAAAAGGTGGGCAAGCTGCAAACCGCCTGCACCACACAGGTCGCCGAGGGACAGGTCTTCGTCACCGACTCGCCGGAAATTGCACAGGCGCGCAAAGCCACCATCCAACTACTGCTGGGCAATCACCCGCTCGACTGCCCGGTCTGCGACGCAGGCGGCGAGTGCGAACTGCAGGACATGACCTTCAAGTACGGCGCGGGTGAAAGCGTCTACGCCGAGGCCAAGCACCACCGCGAGGAGCAGCAGTGGTCGCCGGCCGTCTACTACGACCGTCCCCGCTGCATCCTCTGCTACCGCTGCATACGCGTCTGCGGCGAAGGCATGGACGTGTGGGCGCTGGGTGTCCAGAACCGCGGCGTCAACTCGGTCATCGCCCCCAACAGCGGCAACCGGCTCGACTGCGAGCAGTGCGGCATGTGCATCGACATCTGCCCGGTGGGCGCGCTGACCAGCGGCAGCTACCGCTACAAGACGCGGCCCTGGGAGATGAACCACGTTTCAACCGTTTGCACGCATTGCGCCGACGGCTGCAAGGTAACACTGGGCGTTCGCCAGACCAATGACGGCTCAGAGATCGTTCGCGCCGACAATCGCGATAAGAGCGGCATCAACGGCGACTTCCTCTGCGCAAAGGGCCGTTTCGGTTTCGATTTTGTCCAGAGTCCCGAGCGGCTGACCGCTCCGCTGGTGCGCAACGCCGCGGGCAAGCTCGAACCGGCCACATGGGAGCACGCGTTGCGCGTTGCAGGCGGCAAGCTGAAGGAGATTCGCGACAGTCGGGGCGGCGCGGCCATTGGCGTCATCGGCTCCAACCGGACGACGAACGAAGAAAACTACCTGCTGCAAAAATTTGCACGGACGATTCTCCGCACCAACAACATTGGCCACGAACGCACGACGGATTATGCGGCTTTTGCCCGCGCCTTGGCCGGGCGCACGGGCAAGACGGCCAGCCTTCGCGACATCGCCGCGGCCCCGGCAATCCTGCTGGTCGGCGGCAATCCCACCGAAGAGCATCCGCTGCTGGCCTGGACCCTGCGCACCAACGTGCGTCTGAATCACGCCCGGCTCTACGTGGCAAATTCCAGCGCCATCAAGCTTGATCGCATGGCCCGTGCGACGCAGGAGCTGCCGCCGGACGGCTACAACGACCTGCCTGCTTTTCTCGACCGCAGCAAGACTGACTTCAGCAAAGCAGTGCTGGCAGAGGAATCGCTCGTCGTCTTCTTTGGCCATGAGTATCGCGGCCAAGCCATCGAGAGTCTCGTCGCCTGGGGTCTGAAACGCGACAACGTTCGCTTCGCCTTCCTCGGCGACCACTCAAACTCGCGCGGCGCGGCAGACATGGGCCTGCTGCCCGATCTGCTGCCCGGCTATGTGCCGGTGACGAATCCCGGCGCATTTGCGGAATATCCGGGGCTGCCTTCCACGCCCGGTAAAACGCTGCCTGAGATATTTACTGCGGCCACCGCCGGAGAACTGGGCGCGCTGCTTATTGTCGGCGCAAATCCCGCGCCCCGGCTGGCCACGGATCGCGCCGCATTGAAAAACACATTCGTTATTGTCCAGGAACTTTTTCTCACGGAGACCGCGGCCCTGGCCGATGTGGTGCTGCCCGCCGCCAGCCTTTACGAGAAATCCGGCACCGTCACCAACACTTACGGCGATCTGCAACTGGCGAAAAAAGCCGCAGACCGCGCGGGCGTGAAATCGGATTTTGAAATCCTGGTTCGCCTGGCCGACGCCATGAGCGCGGACATCAAAGCGCTGGTTCCATTCGGCAAGGGCGGCGTGATAGCCGATCTGGGCCAATCGCGCGGCGTGCAATCGGGCGAGGCGGATCGCCATGCCGTCTGGCTGGCCGCCAACAACCTCGAACCCAGACTCAGCCCCTTCGATCCGCTGGCCGTATTCGACGAAATTGCCCGGCTGGTTCCCGGCTATAACGTGGACCGGGCCAATCTTCTTGGCGGCAACGACGTGGGCACGGAACCGGGTACAGCGCCGGGCTTTGTCCCGGTCGCGGCTTTGGCCGGGTCTGATCTCGTGGTTCCCACTCACGATGGCTTGTTTACTTCGGGAACGCTGGGCCGCTATAGCCCTGCGCTCAAGGAACTTAAACGGCACCAAGCACACAAAGCAGAAAAGGCTGAAGGCAAGTGACGATTCTAGAGTTTTTCCTGTGGAGCCTGCTCAAGGTGGCCGTGGTCACGGTGGTGATGCTGTTGGCCATCGCCTACACGGTGCTGCTAGAACGCAAGCTCGTCGGCCGCATCCAGAATCGCTGGGGTCCCACGCGCGTGGGACCGTTCGGCCTTCTCCAGCCGCTGGTCGACGGCGCCAAATCCTTTCTCAAAGAAGACATCATCCCCACGGGGGTTTACAAACCGCTCTATCTGCTTGCGCCCATCATCGCGCTGGGCTGTTCGCTCATCACCATCGGCGTTGTGCCCTTCGGCAGACCCATGGGACCGCATGGCATAGATCTGTTTGAGATCTCCGACGTCAATATCGGTGTCCTGGTGATCCTAGGCATCACTTCAATCGGCGTCTACGGCGTTGCGCTGGCTGGCTGGTCGTCGAACAACAAGTATTCGCTGCTTGGCTCGCTCCGCTCTTCGGCGCAGTTGATCAGCTACGAACTGGCGCTTGGCCTTTCGCTGGTGGGCGTCGTGCTCCGTGCCGGATCGCTCAACCTGCGCGTCATCGTCGAGCAGCAGGCCACGCTGGGCATCGCCACATGGAACGTCTTTGGCGGATTCCAGCTTCTGGCTTTCTTCATCTACCTGATGGCCGCTTTTGCTGAAACCAACCGCTCTCCCTTCGATCTACCCGAAGCCGAAAGCGAACTGACCGGCGGCTATCACACCGAATACAGCTCCATGAAGTTCGCCATGTTTTTCATGGCCGAGTACGGCAACATGATCAACGTGGGCTGCGTGGCCACGCTGCTCTTTCTGGGAGGATGGACCAGTCCCTTCGGCAATCTGCTTACGCCCCCAGAGAATATTCTGGTCCGCGCATTGCTTCCCCTCTTCTGGTTCTCGTTGAAGGTCTTTTGCTTCCTGTTTCTGTATGTCTGGGTGCGGGGAACACTGCCCCGCTTCCGTTACGACCAACTGATGAACTTCGGATGGCGCGTTTTGATGCCGCTTGCCATCCTCAACATTGTGGGAACAAGCCTCTGGCTTGCGTACCTCTAATTTACAATCGGGATGATTTGACGTAGCCTGAATGGTTTGCTCCGCTATCCATCCCCTTAGAGAAAAACAAGAGTAAGCGTGCCCTTGCCAGGAGTCTTCAAAATGGCTTTTTCTTGAGGAAAAAGCCACTTGGCGGAATTGCTTTCGGGGTACATTTACTCTGGTTTCGCTATAACCGGCCGGCTCATTTTTGAGCGGCTCCAGTCTGAACGCGGCGGCGCGATGCATCTGATTCTGTTTTTTATCTTTGCCGGATTATGCCTGGCCGGGGCCATCAACCTCCTGCTCCAGTCGCATCCCATCAACAGTGCTCTGTCGCTGATTGTGGTCATGACCTCGCTGGCCGTGCTTTATCTGCTGCTGGGTGCGGAGTTTCTGGCCGCCGCGCAGATCATTGTCTATGCCGGCGCCATCATGGTTCTGTTCACCTTCGTGGTCATGCTGCTCAACGCCGGTCGCGAAGAGCGCACCATGGGCAGCCGTGTAGCGCGCTCAGTCGGCTTCCCCGCAGTCGTAGCGATTCTGGCCGTCCTCGCCACCATCATCCTGCGTGCGCAGGACCTCGGCGTCGCGAGCATGAAGGGCGGCATCACCAGCACGGAAGAACTGAGCAAGGTGCTTTTCACTGAGCTGCTGTTGCCCTTTGAAGTAACCTCGGTGCTGATCCTCATTGCGATTCTGGGCGCGGTTGCGCTGGCCAGCCGCGGTAACGGAGAAAGGACGGCCTCCAAGTGAGTTCCCTCTTTTCCAATCTGCTTCAGCAGGAAGTTCCCATCGTCTGGTATCTGCTCCTGAGTGCGGCCCTGTTTTCGCTCGGCGTAATCGGCTTCCTCATCAAGCGCAACCTGATCACCATGTTCATGTCCATTGAGCTGATGCTCAACGGCGTCAACCTCTCCTTTGTGACCTTTGCCCACCAGTGGGGCGCGGTAAAGGGGCAGATCTTCGTCTTCTTTGTTATGGTGGTGGCCGCGGCAGAAGCCGCCGTCGGACTCGCCATCATCATCGCTGTCTTCCGCGCCCGCGCAACCCTCACCGTCGACCGTATCAACCTGATGAAACTATGACCAGCACTATGAATGCCGACCTTCATCTCTGGCTGATTCCGCTCGTGCCCTTCGCCGGGTTCCTGCTCAACGGAATTCTCGGCCGTCGGCTGCCCAAGTGGATCGTCACCACAGTTGCGCTGCTGGCTCCGCTGGCATCCTTTGGCGTAGTGCTGAACGTGGCGCTTCGCTCGTTTACGCCATTGGAGCTACAAGGCTGGAATGGTTCGATTCCGGCGCTGTCGTCGTTCCCATACGTCGAGACCTACGGCCAGTGGATCAGCATCGGCGCGCTGCACGTGGACTTCAGCTTCGTCCTCGACCAGCTCTCGCTAATCATGCTGCTGGTCGTTACCGGCGTGGGCTTCCTCATTCACATCTACTCGGTCGGCTACATGAGAGATGAAGAAGGCTACGCGCGCTACTTCAGTTTCCTGAACCTCTTCCTCTTCTTCATGACCGTGCTCGTGCTGGCCTGCAATGCCCTCGTGATGTTTGTCGGCTGGGAAGGCGTCGGCCTCGCGTCGTACCTGCTCATCGGTTTCTACTTCCAGAAAAATTCGGCGGCGAACGCGGGCAAGAAAGCTTTCATCGTCAACCGCATCGGCGACTTCGGCTTCCTCATTGGCATCTTCCTGCTGCTGGCCAACTTCGGCACGCTCACCTTCAGCGAGATCGGCCATCAACTCGCAGCGGACCCCGGCTGGCAGGGCGGAGTTCTCACTGTCATCGCGCTTTGCCTGTCGCTGGGCGCGGCTGGCAAAAGCGCACAGCTTCCGCTCTATATCTGGCTGCCCGACGCCATGGAAGGCCCCACGCCGGTCTCCGCTCTCATCCATGCAGCCACCATGGTCACCGCCGGCGTTTACATGATCGCACGCACCCACGTTCTGTTTGACCACGCGCCCTTCGCGCTGGGCACCGTCGCGTTTGTAGGCGCGCTCACAGCTCTCTTTGCCGCCACCATCGGTCTGGTGCAGAACGACATCAAGCGCGTTCTCGCTTACTCCACCATCTCGCAACTGGGCTACATGTTCCTCGGCTGCGGTGTTGCGGCGTATTCTGCGGCCATCTTCCATCTCATGACCCACGCTTTCTTCAAAGCGCTGCTCTTCCTCGCGGCGGGCGCCATCATTCACTCGATCGGCGGTGAACAGGATCTGCGCAAAATGGGTGGCCTGTGGAAGAAGCTGCCTGTCACATTTGTCGTCACCACCATCGGCGTCCTGGCCATTGCAGGGTTTTACCCCTTCGCAGGCTTCTACTCGAAGGACGCCATTCTTTATGCCGCATTCGTGCAGGGAGGAAGCGCGCGCGTACTGTGGTTTGCCGGCCTCGTTACGGCCCTGCTCACCTCGTTCTACATGTTCCGCCTATGGTATCTGGCTTTCTGGGGCAAGCCGCGCGGCGAAGCTGCTCCGCATCATTCAACGCCGTGGTCCATGCTCGCTCCGCTGGTGATTCTGGCCGCGCTTTCCATCTGTGGCGGCTGGATCGGTATTGAGCGCTTCAGCGCTTATCTCTCGCCTTCCGTCAGTACAAAGCCCTCTGCTCCCATCGACGCGCATCTTGAACTTATCCTCAGCATCGCAGCCGTTGCAGTCGCGTTCATGGGCTGGCTTGCGGCTGACTTCCTCTATCGCTATAAACCCGCTCGCGCCGCGCAACTGGCCGCAGCTTATCCCCGCAGTTATAACATGCTGGCGAACAAGTATTACGTGGACGAGTTCTACGGCGCCACAGCCGTCAAGCCGCTGCTGGCATTCTCAAAATACGCACTGGGATGGGTCGTCGACGTCGGCATCCTGGGCGGCGCGGCATGGCTGCTGGCCGGTACGACCAACTTTACGGGTGCCATCCTGCAACGCTGGCAATCCGGCAATCTGCGCTCCTATGCAGCGTGGTTGGCTGCAGGCGCGGCAGCCCTGCTCCTGTTTGTGCTGCTTCCTTGGAACGCGATCTGGCCGGTTTCCTTCATCCTGAAAGTAGCGGGGCATTGAGAATGGACGCGATTAATCATGTAATTCTCACGTTGATTCTTCTGTTCCCGCTCGCCGGAGCGGTGCTGGTGACGCTTGTGCCCGACCGCGACAAGATGCCCAACTGGATCGCCCTGCTGACGACTTTGGGCAGCCTGGGCCTCGCGCTTCATCTGCCCGCGCATTTTGTCCTCGGCCAAAACGGATTTCAATATGAAGCCAATCTGCACTGGATTGACACTCCCGCCATCTTTTACCACGTCGGCGTGGACGGCCTCAGCCTCTGGCTCGTAGTCCTCACCGGACTGCTGGCTCCGGTCGGCGTTGTGGCTAGTTGGAACGCCATCAAGGAACGACGCAAGGTTTTCTATTCGCTTTTCTTGATCCAGCAAACGGCCATGTTCGGCGTTTTCATCTCGCTGGACCTGATGCTTTACTACGGCTTTTGGGAGTTGTCTCTGGTGCCGATGGCGATTCTCATCGCCATGTATGGGCGCAAAAGCGGTCACAAGGCCGCGCTCAAGTTTTTCCTGTTCACGTTCATCCCCTCCGCTCCGCTGCTGGTGGCGATTCTGTGGCTCTACACGCAAACGCGCAGTTTCGACTTCGTCACGCTGCAAATCCTGATCGCGCACGGCAACTTCCCGGTCTACCCGATGTTCTGGGTCGCTCTGGCGTTTCTTTTCGCCTTCGCGGTCAAGGTGCCGGTCTTCCCCTTGCACGGCTGGCTCTCCGACACATTTGCTGAAGCCCCGGTCGCACTCGCCATGGTTGTGGCCGGCAAGCTGGGCCTCTACTCCATGCTCCGCTTCCACGTGGGACTCTTCCCCATCCAGGCGCGGATTGTGGCTCCCTGGCTCATCGCTCTTGCCGTCATCGGCATCCTCTACGGCGCATGTCTTGCCCTGGTTCAGCGTGACTTCTGGCGGCTACTGGCCTTCGCCGCCCTCAGCCATCTGAGCCTCATCACACTCGCCATCTACGGCTTCACGTTTACCGGCTGGACCGGCGCAGTCTACCAGATTCTCAATCACGGCGTGGTAGATGCCGCGCTGTTCCTGCTGCTGGGCGCGCTTGAAGTCCGCTATGCCACAAGCCAGATCAGCACCTATGGCGGTCTGGCAGCCAAACTGCCGCGCACCGCCACGTTCTTCGTCATCGCCTCGCTGGCCATGATCGGCCTGCCCATGCTCGGCAATTTCGTGGGCGAGTTCCTTATCCTCTCCAGCACCTTTACCGGGGTCAGCCGCAGTTGGGCCATTCTGGCCACGTTGGGCGTCATTCTGGGCGCGGCCTACATGCTCTGGCTCATCCAGCGCCTCTTCTACGGACCAGAAAGCGCGTTGGCCGCATCGAAGCCCGCTGACGATCTGCACGCGGGCGAACTTGCCGCTCTCGTGCCCCTCACCGTTCTCATGCTTGTCATGGGCCTAGCACCCTCGCTCTGGCTTAATTCGATCCAAAACAGCGTGCATCCGCCGCAACAAAGCCTGGGTGTCCCACCCTTGCGCGCTTTTAGTGCAAGTGCGGAAAGCAAGTCATCCACCGTCCAGCCTCCATCCGGTTTGCAAATCCCGTTGCATGAGGAGGGCCAGCGGTGAGTTCTGTTCCTGACATCTTCCGCATCCTTCCCGAGGTAATCTTCACCCTCTCCGGCGTGGCGATCATGCTCATTGACGCCTCGCTGCCTCCACGCTGGCCGCGCCGCCCGCTTGGCTGGGTTGCCGCCTTGGGCACCACCTTCGCCCTATGGGCCAGCCTCTGGCAGCTCTCCCTGCCTGAGGGAACCGGTTTCTACTCCACGGTTGAAACCAGCGCCTTCACCGTTTTTTTCCACGTGCTCATCTGCGGCATCGTCCTCGTCGCGCTGTTGCTCGCGCTCGACACTCTGCCCGAAGACAGCCATCATCAAGGCGAGTTCTACGCGCTCATCGTCTTTGGCACGGTTGGCATGTGCCTGTTGACCGGCGCGGTTGAGTTGCTGCTGGTCTTCATCGCCCTGGAAATCTCCTCCATCTCCACCTACATCCTGGCTGGCTACCGCAAGCAATCGGGCCGCTCGATTGAGGCGGCCATCAAGTACTTTCTCCTCGGCTCCTTTGCCACCGCATTCCTTCTCTACGGAATCGCACTGATCTTTGGCGCCACCGGCACCACGCAGATTTACGAGATCGCCCGCCTGGCCCCTACGGCACAAAATCATTCACTGGTCCTGGCATCCCTGGCGCTCATGCTCGTCGGCATTCTCTTCAAGGTCTCCGCCGTTCCCTTCCACGTCTGGACGCCGGATGTCTACGAGGGCGCGCCCTCGCAGGTCGTTGCCCTTCTGTCCACCGCGCCCAAGGCCGCTGCCTTCGCACTGCTCCTGCGCGTGGTCTACGAGATGTTTTCCTCGCTCCACTCCCTCTGGACGCCGCTGCTGTGGATTGTCGCCGTACTCTCGATGACCGTGGGCAATCTGGCCGCTCTCCGCCAGCAGAACGTAAAGCGCATGCTCGCCTACTCCGCCATTGCCCACGCCGGCTACCTGCTGGCAGCCTTCGCCGGAGCCGGAACCAGCGGCATTACCGCCGCCAGTTTTTACATCGCGGCCTACGCGGCCATGAACGTAGGAATCTTTGCCGTCGTTACTCTGGTCAGCGGATACAACGACAACCTGCCTTTGGTCAAAGATTTCCGCGGGCTTCTCTACCGCGCCCCCCTGCTCGGCAGTCTGCTGATCTTCTTCCTCGTCTCGCTCGTTGGAATTCCCTTCACCGGTGGATTCTTCGGCAAGTTCTATTCCTTCTCCGCAGCGATGGACAACGGAGCCATCGCCCTTGCCATCATCGGCCTGCTGAACTCCGGCCTAGCCGCCGCCTACTATCTGCGGCTGGCCCTCTCGGCAGCCAGGCGTCCCGCCGATACCCAGCCCGCAGCACCCGCGCCCCAAATCGGCATAGCAGTTGGCGCAGCATTGCTGCTGGCCGTTGCCGCTACGCTGGTCCTCGGTATCGTGCCCAACGAGGTCTTCCATGCAGCCCAGTCCGGAGCGCAAGTGCTGCAATCGCCCACTTCGGCGCCAGTCGCGCCTGCTCTTCCCGTCGAACCGCTGCCAATGCGTTAATGACGGCTTCAGGCTGTGCAAGCAGCCTCCCGCCGGTTCCGGTACAATTTCATCGATGAAACTAGGCGAGTTAGCAAATCGATTAGGTGCTGAGCTGCGTGGCAACGCAGAGCTTGAAATCACAGGTATCAACGGGATTGAGGAAGCCGGCCCCACAGAGATAACCTTCGTCGCCAATCCCCGCTATACAGCGCTGGCGCGAACCACTCATGCAGCCGCTGTGCTGGTCGAGCCGGAGTTTCAAGAGATTTCCGCGGCGACGCTCCGCATCAAGAACCCCTACCTGGCCTTCTCACGCGCATTGGGGCTTTTCTACCATCCGCCGGTTTACGCTCCCGGCATTCATCCCACGGCAGTCATTGACCCCACCGCCGTTATCGGCGAGAGCGCGCACATCGGCGCCTATGTCGTCGTTGGCCCCGGGGTCCGGCTCGGGCCCAACGCCACGCTGCTGCCCCACGTCGTACTCTACCCCGGAGTGCAGGTCGGAAGTCATTTCTTTGCTCACGCCCACTCCGTGGTGCGCGAATACTGCGTTCTGGGCGACTACGTAACCCTGGAAAACGGCGTCATCATCGGCGCGGATGGCTTCGGCTTCGCCAAAAACGAGTCCGGACACTGGGAAAAGATTCCCCAGTCCGGTCCAACGCACATCGGCAACCATGTGGACATACAAGCCAACGCCTGTGTTGACCGCGCCACCGTCGGCGCCACCGAAATTGGGGACGGCACCAAGATCGACAATCTCGTCCAGGTGGGCCACGGCACACACGTGGGAGAAAACACATTGCTCTGTGGCCAGGTCGGTGTAGCAGGCTCTTCTGTCATCGGCAGCAACGTGATTCTTGCCGGTCAATCCGCCGTGGCCGGCCACTGCTCGCTGGGCGACGGTGTCATTCTCACCGCGCAATCGGCAGTCTCGCACGATATACCACCCGGCAAAATGATCTCCGGCTCGCCCGGCTTCGATAACCGCGTCTGGCTGCGCGCCGTCACCATCTTCCAGCGTCTGCCTGAGTTGCTTAAGCGCTTGGATCGCGTGGAGAAGAAAGTCGCAGCTCAAGACTCTACTGAGAGCACAACCGGCAAAAGCTGAAACATAGCGTGAGTAAACAAACAAACAGAAGGGGCCTGCAAACCAATCGTTTGCAGGCCCCTTTAACAGCTCAAGAATAACCGCTCTAGCGCACCATGCTCTGGAACAGCGGCGAGTGCAACAGGGCAGCGAACTCTGAGTCGCTGGTTGCAAAATGAACCGTCAGCTTCCCTGAATTCGAGGAGATCGAGGTCGCGCTCAACGCATGTTTTTCCGTCTCCGAGCCGCTCATCTTGCGAACCATCACTGCTGCGGTCATGAGAGATGAAACCGTGGCCGCCGCAAAAGAGTCGCCCGTCGAAATCGTCAGGTCGAACTTCACGCCGTGCTGAAAGTTCATTGCATACCACGATGCCTGCATGCGCTTGCGTACCGTCTCGAAGTCTGTAATCGAGCCCGCTTCGCCCAGCAGTTGACGCATCATTGTCTGCGTGCCTTTAGCATCCAGGATGCTCCACAGCGGCTCGGAGTCCACACTCCGCATCGCCTCCATCAAGACGCCGTTCGCCAGCAAGCTCTGCGTCACTCCATCCCGGGCGTCCAGCGCCTTGATCACAGCTTCCTTGCTGCCAAAAACCATCGTGGATGGATCCACAAAGCAAAGCATCATTCCGGTTTTTGTCATCGGATAAATGCGATTGCTCCGCAACAGGGTAGGCCGGCTCTTCTGCCTTCTGAAATTGGCCAGAATGTCCTGCACGGAAAACTGGCCCTGGGCAATGCCCACGGTCAGCAACGTATCGCCCCCCGAGGAGGTCCGGAACAGTGCAAACGCCAGTTGATCCACATCGTGGTTGTCGTTCAGTCCTGACTTGCGCAGCGCCTCGTCGAACTGCTTCAGTTCGGGCGGCATCACACGGTCACGCAAATCCATGGCTGCGGTCGAATTCTGCATTGCCCGGTAATCGATCACAACCAGTTGCTGAACTTCACGCGGAATCGCCCCGCGGGCATCGGTGGACAATTGGGCCGCCTGAGCCAGAGTAGCCGCAGTCAGCAGCATGGGTACAATCGACAACTTAACAAATGCCTTTAACAATTCCATCCTCCGAGAACGAATGCGTTTCGCATCAAGTGATTGAAAATAAGCAGCCATTTCGGCTCGATCCCGCGCCTGTAAACGCGAAAAGCGCCGCAATCGTATGCCTGACTTATTGTAACAACCGGCATCTTGCTCGCACTTTCGTGTTCCTTCCGGGTTCCATCAGCCCTCTGTGGGCCAAGCCAATGGAGTTTCAAGACGACGCTCCAGAATCTTGGTCTGCGGATCGAACCCAACCAATAGACGCATCCATTCGCTTTCCCGCTCACAGGCTGCTTCAGGAAGCAAACCCGTCACTTCGCCTTCCATCATCCTGGCTTTATGCCGGATCGCAAGTCGCGAAACTGCCTGGTAAATCTGTGAGATAGGCGTCGACGCAAAGTCGGTAATATTCATGGCGAGTTGCGCCCGCCTGTGGGCAAGAACGCCCATGGCCTTTACGCCCTTCAATCCGCCTGAAGCAGCGCGAATCTCACGCGCAATGGCCCGCACCAGCGCCACATCGGAGGAATCAAAGTAGATGTTGTAGCCCACCAGAAACTTGCGCGCTCCCACGGCGCAGGCTCCGGCCGTCGGATGTAGTCCGGGCCCGCCCAGATCCGGTCGGCGGGTTGGATCCTTGCTGACCGCATCCCTGAGCCCCTCGAACTGCCCTCGCCGAACATCTTCAAGATTGGCGCGGTCTGGCCGGGCCGCGGCCGCTTCATAGAAAAACACCGGCACATTGAACCGCCGCCAGATTTCCATCCCCGCCTGCCGGGCCAGCAGCGCGCATTGCTCCAGCTTGATGCCCGAAATGGGCACAAAAGGAATCACGTCGGCCGCGCCGATGCGCGGATGGACCCCTTGCTGGCGCGTCAGGTCGATCAGTTCAGCAGCCTTGCCTGCACCGCGAACCGCGGCTTCCACCACCGCTTGAGGATCGCCGGCAAGAGTCACCACCGATCGATTAAGGTCGGCATCCATCGACCAGTCCAGCAGGTACACTCCCTCCACGCGCATCGCGGCCACAATTGCCCCGACACGCCGGACATCCTTCCCTTCTGAGAAGTTGGGAACGCACTCAACAACCGGCCCGTTCATCGTCACTCCACCCCAGCGACGATAAATTGTCCCTGGGCTTTGCTCACTTCCAGTATGTGTACCCGATCTGAATCTGCACGCTGGCGTTCACGCCAGGATTGCGGTCGCCAAGCGACGCCGAGGAGATGTGAACCGCGTTCACGCCCAAGTCAATCGACCGCTTGGGACGGACGAAATAATGCACCCCGACGCCCCCTTGCGGCGAAAAGTTCCACACTGAGGTTCCGCCTGGATTACCCTGCTTCACCAGGATGTCCGGCGGAAACTTGTGCGTCGTATAAATCAGTCCACCCGCACCCTGAAACCAGGGCTGGAAGCGGCGCGACTGGGTGAGAAAATTCCAGCGCAGAATCACCGGTGTCATGCTGACGCCGCGGAAGGTGCCCCCGCCCACCTGCTCAACATACGGTTTTCCCTGGTATGTGTATATCTCGCTGTGCGGAGCCGGAGTATAAGCCTGCCACAATGGCATGATGTTCGCGCCGAACTCGAACTGGCCACTGAGAATTCCGGCATGAACAACCGGTGAAAGCGGCTTGCCTGCCTGAATGCCAGCCGAAAGGAACTTGAAATCCGACCGGTCACCAACGCCACTGCCCCAGTTGACAAACGGACCATACTCCCAACTCTGAGCCGTGCGTACATGGGCTACGGGGTTGGCAGCAGCGTCGCCGCCAGTAACAACATACGCCGTGACCTGAGCCCAAACCGCAGCCGTCCCTACCATCAGCAAAAACAACAGAACCCTTACCGTTCGGGTCAATGTTTTTTCCTCAATCGTGAATTCTGAATCTTCAAAAAAGGGCCGCCACAACCGGGCGGCCCTTTCATTGCCTGCCCACGCCGGACTAACCAGCCGCTTGTTCCATCTGGTCGGCGTCCACGTCGAAGTTCGAGTAGACATTCTGCGTATCGTCAAGATCTTCCAAGGCATCGATCAGTCGGATCATCTGGCCGGCCTGGTTGCCCTCGAGCTTGGTATAGGTTGAGGCGACCATGGTCACTTCGCTCATCTCCACGGGAATTCCCGCGGTCTTTACGCCCTCAAGCACTTCCTCATACGATGCAGGGTCGGTGATAATCTCCCAGCTTTCGCCTTCGTCGTTGAGGTCCTCGCCGCCATGTTCCAGAACGATGTCCATCAACTGATCTTCACCAGCTACGGATTTCTCGATTGAGATAACGCCCTTCTTCGAGAACATGAAACGGACCGAGCCGCTCTCTCCCAGGTTGCCGCCATGCTTCGCGAAGGTGTGACGAATCTCGCTCACCGCGCGATTGCGGTTGTCGGTCAGCACATCCACGATAATCGCGACTCCGCCGGGGCCGTAGCCTTCGAACGAAATCTCTTCGTAGTTGACGCCTTCCAGCTCTCCAGTGCCGCGCTGAATCGCCCGTTTGATGTTCTCCTGGGGCATGTTTTCTGCTTTGGCTGCCAAAACAGCCGTGCGCAGGCGCGGGTTTCCGTCAGGATCGCCACCGCCAGCCTTCGCGGCGACGGTAATTTCCTTGATCAGATTGGTGAATACTTTGCCGCGCTTGGCATCCAGCGCGCCCTTCTTGTGCTTAATTGTGGCCCACTTTGAATGGCCGGACATAGAGACCTCAGAGTTGTTGAAAAATAGCGGCGTTGGCACACGCCTGACATGTGAGTATATCACCGGCGGCGGTCAGCAAAAACACACCACGGCATTCAGGAGAAATGCGCGCGAGTGCTCCCCTCGGCAGCCCGCATCCCATCTTCAGATCAGGCAAGTAATCAACATTTCCGAGAAGAGCTGAAAGGCCATAGTGGTCATCCCGAAGGCCAGTCCATCGCGCCTTCCGCAGTACAGTATTCCCCGGTAGGATTCAAGCGATTTCCAGAGGATAGGCTTACGGTACCAAGTGCATATTGACACCCATGCGTGATGCATTTACGATGCAAACATTGGAGTTAAGTTCATTCCCCGCAATGCGCAATGCTTCAGCTGGAATACCCTGAAGCATTGCATGAGCTATCAGGCTTTCATACCGACCGGGATCGTTTTTATCTACAGATTTTTTGGCGTGAGAAACGTACAGTTCGGCACTTCAATACACAAGGGATTGAGCATGTTCTGCAGCACCACAGAAGTGTTGAGGCAATGAAGTCAACACCGATTCGGGCCGGTTCATTTATCGGCCACATGGTGGATATTACGAGGCCCGAATAACATGCATGTCCTGATCCTAGGTACACGCGGAGTTCCCGCCAGACATGGCGGCTTTGAGACTTTTGCGCAGAATCTGTCGTTGTATTTGGTCTCTCGCAACCACAAGGTTACGGTCTATTGCCAGACCAAAGATCAAAGCACGCCCTGCATCGATAATTGGAACGGGGTAACTCGCGTTCAAATCCCTGCCCGGAATAATGCATATGGAACGCTTGCATTTGACTGGCTGTCAACTTGGCATGCATCGCATCAGGACGGGGTGGTCCTGACTCTTGGTTACAATACCGCCGTATTCAGTATCCTGTATCGCTTACGCAACGTTCCCAACCTGATCAACATGGACGGGATTGAATGGAAACGGGAAAAATGGTCCCTGCCACAGCGAGCCTGGCTCTATTGCAATGAGTGGATCGGCGCAAGAGTCGCAAACCATCTGATTGCGGATCATCCAGAAATTGCACGGCACCTGCAAAGGCATACTTCTTCTGAGAAGATTACCGTAATTCCCTATGGGGCAGATGCCGTGCTGTCCGCGGACGTGGCGCCCTTAAAACAGTACGGCCTGACGCCGAAATCATATTTCCTTCTGGTTGCTCGCCCTGAACCGGAAAATTCGATTCTCGAAATAGTACGTGCCTATTCCCGCAAACGCCGCGAGATTCCTCTTGTTGTGCTGGGGCGTTATGTACCTGACAAAGTTCCATATCATAAGTTAGTCATGGAAACTGCCGGGCCTGATGTCAGGTTCCTCGGCGGAATTTATGATTCTGATACTGTTAAATCCCTGCGATTCCATGCCAGAGCATATCTTCATGGCCATCGAGTAGGGGGAACAAACCCTTCTTTGATAGAGTCCCTGGCCGCGGGCAACGCTGTAATTGCGCATGACAACCGTTTTAACCGCTGGGTGGCTGGCACGAGCGCAAGATTTTTTCAGAGTACAGACGACCTGGTTAATATATTCGACGAATTGAAGAAGAATCCTGCACAACTGGTCGCAATGGAAGAAGGCAGCCGTCGTCAGCACAGCAACTATTTCACACAGGAGAAAGTGCTTCCCGCCTATGAGCGCCTTCTCCTTCAGTTTGCACGCACAACCACGTGACGGTTTCAGCACTGCCTTCTGGCGGCATTCCCGTATTTCAAACCAGTCAGGCAAACAACTCCGCTTCTTTGAAGGGAATGCCTTGGCGGTCCTTGTCGGAAACAATAACCTTGTCCGGTTCGACAGGCCAGGGGATGGCAATGTCCGGATCGTTCCACAGAATGGTTCGTTCTCCCGCGTGAAAGTAGTAATCCGTCACCTTGTAGGCAAAGCCCACATTCTCGGTGAGAGCAAGAAATGCGTGGCCGAACCCCTCGGGAATCCACAGCATCGCACCATTCTCGCCGCTCAGTTCCACGGCAACATGCTGCCCGAATGCAGGCGAACTACGACGAAGATCCACGGCAACATCCAGCACCACGCCATGCGTAACCCGGATCAGTTTTCCCTGCGGATGAGTGATTTGGTAATGGATACCACGCAACACATTCTTCCGCGAAAGCGAAAAATTGTCCTGCGGCCATGACTCCGGCAAACCGGCCTCCGCCATGACGCGCTGGTTGTAGGTCTCCGAAAAGGCTCCGCGGCTATCCCGGTAAATTGCCGGCGTGAACACCAGTACTCCGGGCAAGGATGTTTTTGTGATCTTCATTATTGCTATCTCTCCATGGCGGCGAAATGCGGTTCATGGAGCAGTGCAAGCAAATACTGCCCGTATCCGCTCTTGCGCACCGGCTGGGCAAGCGCCTCCAACTGCTCGGCCGTGATAAAGCCCTGACGGTAGGCAATCTCTTCCGGACAGGCGATATTCAAGCCCTGCCGCCGCTCAATCGTATGAACAAAAAGTCCGGCTTCGAGTAACGAATCGTGTGTGCCCGTATCCAGCCAAGCCATTCCGCGGCTCATGATCTCCACGTTCAACTTACCGGCCTCCAGATAGCGCCGGTTCAGGTCTGTAATCTCCAGTTCCCCGCGCGGAGACGGCTTCAGCGACGAGGCAATGCTGACAACCTCGTTGTCGTAGAAATACAGCCCCGTCACCGCATAGCGTGACCTGGGAGCCTGAGGCTTCTCTTCCAGGCTTATCGCCCGGCCCTTGCTGTCAAACTCCACCACGCCATAGCGCTCCGGATCTTCCACCGGGTAGACAAACACCGTTGCGCCCTGCTTGAGCTTGGCCGCCGCCTGGAGTTGCAGCGAAAATCCCTGGCCGTAGAAGATATTGTCTCCAAGAATCAGCGCGCTTGTATCGTCTCCGATAAATTCACGGCCGATGACAAAGGCCTGTGCCAAGCCGTCGGGACTGGGCTGTATCGCATATTGGATGTCGATTCCCCACTGCTTGCCATCCCCCAGCAATTCCGCAAAGCGGCCCGTATCCTGCGGTGTGGAAATCACCAGGATCTCCCGCAAACCGGCCAGCATCAACGTGGTCAACGGGTAATAGATCATCGGCTTGTTATAGACCGGCAGAAGCTGCTTTGACACGACCTGGGTTACCGGATAAAGCCGCGTGCCCGAGCCTCCAGCAAGAATAATTCCCTTCATAGCTCACTTCGCTCCGAGTAATTCCGTGCAATCCATTCGCGATAGGCTCCGGTGCGCACGCTGTCCACCCACGCTGCATGGTCCAGATACCAGCGCACCGTCTTGCGTAATCCGCTTTTAAATTCCTCGGCCGGCTTCCAGCCCAGCTCGCAGGTAATTTTGGCGGCATCGATGGCATAACGGCGATCGTGCCCGAGCCGGTCCGCAACGTAGGTGATCAGCTTCCTGCGCGGCTCTCCGCTGGCTCGCGGCCGCATCTCGTCCACCAAGTCGCAAATCGTGCTAACGACCTCAATGTTCGTGCGCTCACTGTGCCCGCCAACGTTATACGTCTCTCCGGGCCGTCCCTTTTCCAAAACCGTCCTGATCGCCGAGCAGTGGTCTCCAACAAATAGCCAGTCCCGTATGTTCTTTCCGTCGCCGTACACAGGCAGCGGCTTGCCCTCCAGCGCGTTCAGTACCACCAGCGGTATCAGCTTCTCAGGAAACTGATATGGCCCATAATTGTTTGAGCAGTTGGTGGTCAGCACCGGAAGGCCCCAGGTGTGGTAATACGCCCTCGCCAAGTGATCCGAAGAGGCTTTCGACGCCGCATAGGGGCTGTTGGGCGCGTACGCCGTGGTCTCGGAAAATGCCGGATCGTCTTTCCCCAGCGACCCGTACACTTCGTCCGTCGAAACATGCAGAAACCGGAAGGCCGCTCGATCTGCTTCGCTCAACCCAGACCAGTAAACCCTCGCCTGCTCCAGCAAAACGAACGTTCCCTGTATGTTGGTTCGGATAAATGCCTCCGGGGAAACAATGGAGCGGTCCACGTGGCTCTCAGCCGCAAAGTGCACAATTGCACTCGGCTGGTACTTGCGCAGCAAGCTGCCCACAAGTTCCGCATCGCAGATGTCGCCGCGCGTGAAAGCATAACGCGCATCGCCGTCCAGAGACGACAGATTGGCCGGATTTCCCGCATAGGTCAGCAGATCCAGATTGATCACCGGCCTGCCATTGGCCTCGATCCAGTTCAAAATAAAATTGGAGCCGATAAACCCCGCCCCACCGGTCACCAGTACCGCTTCTCTCATATTCGTCGTCCAGGCCGTCAACAGTTCTGCACCTCAGTATACGGTACGTAACTGATTGCATTGAACCAGAAACCGTGTCTCAAGCCTCTTCAGTGCCGTACCCGATGAAGGATTTTCAGCGGCATCGGAATATTTTCGCTATATTAAAGATTCAGGCTGGTCTCGGACGCGACCAAGCCTGCTCAGATAAGCCTCTCCATGAAAGACCTGGTGGTTTCCCATAGCAGGGAGCGCATAGCGGTTGTGTCTTTCAGAACAGACAATGTTTTTTGCACGAAAAACTTTACTGAAAAGGCTGCCATGGATACATCGGATTGTCGTCTTCGCACTCCTCAGCCACAAGGGCTCTATCATCCACAAAACGAGCACGATGCCTGTGGCATGGGGTTAGTCGCCAGTATCCGCGGCGAAAAAAGCCATGACATTATCCGCAAGGGCCTCGAGGTTCTCATCAACCTCACTCATCGCGGCGCTGCCGGTTGCGATCCTGAAACTGGCGATGGCGCAGGCATCCTGATTCAGATCCCCCACGCCTTTTTCGCGCGTGAATGTGGCGAACTGGGCATGCAGTTGCCTGAGTCAGGCGCCTACGGCGTGGCCATGGTTTTTCTCCCCGTCGAAAAGCACAGCCGCCTGCAGTGCGAAGGCGTTCTGGAGCGCATCGCACAGGAAGAAGGCCTGACGCTGCTCGGCTGGCGCGACACACCGGTCAACGGCGACGCCGTGGGCCGCGAAGCCCGCGCCTCCCAGCCTTACATCGAGCAGCTTTTCGTAAGCCGACCCGAGGGCTTGGACGAAGACAGCTTCGAGCGCCTCCTCTACAAAATTCGCCGCCGCACTGAAAATGAGATTGCAGCCTCTGAGATCGAAGACAAGGAAACTTTCTACGTCCCTTCCTTCTCTTGTCGCACCATCATCTACAAGGGCCTCATGCTGGCTCCGCAGATTGAAAAGTTCTACTTCGAGCTGGCCAATCCTCTTGTCACCAGCGCCCTCTGTCTCGTGCATCAGCGCTTCTCCACCAACACCTTCCCCAGTTGGAAGCTGGCCCACCCCTATCGCTACATCGCCCACAACGGCGAAATCAACACCATCCGCGGCAACGTCAGTTGGATGAACGCCCGCCAATCGGTACTGCACAGTCCGCTTCACGGCAAAGGCATTGACAAGCTTTTTCCAGTCATCATGCCGGAAGGCAGCGACTCGGCCTCGCTCGACAACGCCGTGGAATTTCTCTTCCAGTCCGGCCGTTCCCTGCCCCACGTCATGGCCATGCTCATTCCCGAAGCCTGGGCCGGCAACCCCGACATGGACGAGGGAAAACGCGCCTTCTACGAGTACCATGCTTCTCTGATGGAACCATGGGATGGTCCGGCGGCCATCGTCTTCAGTGACGGTCGCGTTGTCGGCGCCACTCTCGACCGCAACGGACTTCGTCCCGGCCGCTACATCGTTACCAAAGACGATCTGGTTGTTCTGGCCTCTGAAGCTGGAGTAATTGAAATCCCGGACGAGGATATACGCAAGAAGGGCCGTTTGCAGCCGGGCCGCATGTTCCTGGTCGATACGGTTCAGCATCGCATCGTCTCCGACGCTGAAATCAAAAAGCAGTTGGCCGGCCGCCAACCTTACGCCGAATGGCTCAAGGAGCAGCAGGTAACGCTGGATCAATTGCCGGAGCCCGCGCGCGTCATCGCCTCCAATCCTGAGACCCTGCTCCGCCGCCAGCGCGCCTGCGGCTATACCGAAGAAGACCTGAAGATCTTGCTGACGCCCATGGCCGCTACCGGCTCGGAGCCGCTTGGTTCCATGGGGTCCGATGTCCCGCTGGCCTGCCTCTCCGACCGCCCCCAGCCGCTGTTCAATTATTTCAAGCAGCTTTTTGCGCAGGTCACCAATCCGCCCATCGATCCCATCCGCGAAGAGTTGGTGATGTCGCTGATCAGCTACATCGGCAACGAACGCAACATTCTGGACGAGACGCCAGAGAACTGCCACACCCTCAAGCTGCCCCATCCCATTCTTACCAACCGCGACCTGGAAAAGTTGCGCCGCGTCTCCTCCGGCGATCTGCTGGCCGCCACGCTACCAACCCTGTTCCGCGCCGAAGATGGCGAAGCGGGACTCAAGCACTCGCTCGACGACCTCAGCGCCCGCGCCTCGCTTGCCGTGCACTCCGGCTACACACTGCTGATTCTCTCCGACCGCGGCGTCGATTCCACCTATGCGCCCATTCCCAGCCTGCTGGCCATGGCCGCCGTGCACAACCGCCTGGTGCAGGAAAAAACCCGCACCAAGATGGCCATCATCATCGAGAGCGGCGAGCCCCGCGAGGTCATGCATTTCGCACTCCTCATCGGCTACGGCGCCAGCGCCATCAATCCCTACCTGGCCATCGAGACCATCCATGACCTCAAGCACCAGGGTCGGCTGCCGGAAAACGTCACGGCTGAACAGGCAGAGAAAAACTTCATCAAGGCCATCAACAAGGGCCTGCTGAAGACCTTCTCGAAGATGGGCATCAGCACGCTGCAAAGCTATCGCGGCGCACAGATCTTTGAGGCCGTGGGCCTCAGCAAGTCCATCATCGATGCCTATTTCCCCGGCACGGCATCGCGCATTGAGGGCGTGGGCATGGACGTTCTGGCACGCGAGGCGCTACTCAAGCACGCCTACGCTTTCCAGCCGTTCACCGAGTCGGAAACCGACCTCGTTGTCGGCGGCCAGTATCAATACCGCGAGGCTGGTGAGTATCATCTGGTCAACCCGCTTACCATCAGCAAGCTCCAGCAAGCCGTGCGCGAGAACAATCC
>Ga0255356_1000363_pt1 | contig 31315 bp, 32 predicted proteins | sample HBST100metaG_FD_189944 | JGI IMG/M metagenome (GOLD analysis project Ga0255356, IMG submission 189944) | Peat soil microbial communities from Stordalen Mire, Sweden - H.B.S.T100 | ecosystem: Environmental > Terrestrial > Soil > Wetlands > Peat | place: Sweden: Norrbotten County, Stordalen Mire...
CTCCGCGACCAGAGCCGCCGTGCGGGCTTCATCCACGGTGCTGCCCTCGCGCGCCGCGTTGACGACATCCTCCAGCACATCGGCCGCGCGCAGGAACACGCCCACCACTTGCGGCGTGGCCGCCAGCGAGCCGGAGCGCACCTTGTCCAACGCCGTCTCGAACACATGGGCGAAGCGCACCAGCGCGTCGAGCGAGAAAATCCCCGCCCCGCCCTTCATTGAGTGCACCGCGCGGAACACGGCGTTCACCGTTTCTGAATCGGCGGTGCCGTTTTCCATCGCAATCAGCCCGGTTTCGAGTGCCGCGAGCTGCTCTTCACATTCCTGGAAAAAAGTTTCCCGGATTGCCGCCATCGGGTCTTCCATGAAACCCTCCTTTGTTTTCAGGCCGCGACGCGGCGGATTGCGTCAATCAACTTCACGGGATCGAACGGTTTTACGATCCAGCCGGTTGCCCCAGCGGCGCGGGCCCGGTTCTTTTTCTCCACATCCACCTCGGTGGTGAGCACCAGAACCGGCATGGCGCGGCGGGTCTCGTCCTTGCGTACGGCCTCGATAAAGCCGAACCCGTCCATGCGCGGCATGTTGATGTCGGTCACGATCACATCCGGTGTTTCGGTCTCCAGCACCTCAAGGCCGTGCACCCCGTCCTCGGCTTGCAGCACGCGGAATCCGGCGGCAACAAGCGAGTGCCGCAACATGTCCCGCATCGCCCGGGAATCGTCGACGGTAAGTACCGTGGTGCTCATGCGCTCAGCTCCTTGCCTTCAACCGGGGCGCTATGCGTTAAATCCGCAGGCGCCACGCCCAATAATTCCAATGTGGAGAAAAAATCCTCGGACAAATTTTCTACCAGCAGCGTTTGCCCATCCGCCGCCCAGGCCGCGCGCGCCGCCAGTAAAATCTGCAGGCATTGCGCCCCCAGCCGCTGCACGCTGGCGCCATCCACGGCCAGTCTTTGGCCGCGCCGCCCCACAAACGCCTCCAGCAGGCCCGGAGCGGCGATCAGGTCGAGTACCGGCGGCAATTCCAGACCATCTGTCATAAGTCCAAACCTCCCTGATATTGAATAAGCTTTTCCTAACGGAGAGCGATTTTTTAGAATTCGCTCCAGTCATCAGCCCCGGCCGGAGTAGATTGCTTCGGCACCGCGACGAATTTGCCTGCCGGTGCCGCAGGCGGACGCCGCATGCCGGCCACGGCGCGGGAGGGCTTAGCGGCGGGGCGCGCATGCCCGGCGGCAGCCACCGCGCCAATGCGGAACTGCCCGACAAGTTGCGCCAGCGCCTCGGCCTCCGCCTCCAGCGCATGGCTCGCCGCCGTGCTTTCTTCCACCATCGCCGCGTTTTGCTGCGTCACCTGGTCCATCTGGTTCACGGCGGTATTCACCTCCGCCAGCCCCGTGGCCTGCTCGGCCGCCGAGCCCGCTATATCCGTGACCAGCGTGTTCAGCCGCTCCACCTGCGCCACAATGCGCGAGAGGGCATGCCCGGTCTCACCCACCAGCTTCACGCCCGTTTCCACCTGCGCGCCGGAGGTGGAGATCAGCGCCTTGATCTCTTTCGCCGCATCCGCCGAGCGCTGCGCCAAAGCCCGTACTTCCGTTGCCACCACCGCGAAGCCGCGCCCGGCATCCCCCGCGCGGGCGGCCTCAACCCCGGCATTCAGCGCCAGCAGATTGGTCTGAAACGCGATCTCGTCGATCACACCAATAATGTTGGAGATCTGCTTGGACGAGCTTTCAATCCCGCTCATCGCCGTCACGGTCTCGTTCACCACCACGCCGGAGCGCTCAGCATCCGCCTTCGCCGTATTGGCCACGCTGCGCGCCTCCCCGGCGCTTTCCGAGGTTTTGCGCACCGTCGCGGTAATCTGGTCCAGCGCCGCCGCCGTCTGCTCAAGACTCGCCGCCTGCTGCTCCGTCCGCCGCGACAGATCATCAGAGGATTGCGTGATCTCCCCGGCACTCGCCCGCACGCCCTCGGTATTCGCCGCGATCGACTGCATCGTGCTTTGCAGCTTCTCGGACGTGACGTTAAAATGGCGCTTCAGCGCCTCGCTGCGGGGCGGCATGTCCGCCGTGATCCGGTAGGTAAGATCGCCATTGGCAAGCGCCTCCATTGCCGTGGAAACAATCTCCATCGCGAGACGATCCTCATCCGCCAGGCGCGCACGCTCGGCCTCCACGACCGCCCGCTCATCCGCCGCCTGTTTCGACAAATGGTCGAAATAATGGTACATCACCACGCTCGCATCGGAGAAAACCGAGCGCATGAGGGATTCGATCAACTGATCGCGGTCGCCCTTAAACCAGCCTTTTTCGTTAACCAGCGTCTGCGTCAGCCCGGCCGCGTAAGCCGCATAAGTAGCGCTCAGGTAGCGTACATAATCAAGCTTCGCGGCCAGCCCTTTTGAAATCACTTCCTGCTGTTCGAAATAGCCATCGCAGAAATTGCCGCGGGCGATATATGCGAATTTTCTTTCTTCATTCGCCAGCGCCTCCGCCGGCATTTTACGCAAGCCGGGGTCGGCTGCCTGATAGGCTTTGAGCAAAATCGATTCAAGGTTCTTATGAACAAGCTGAAAGACCTTGTCTCCGGTTGCCTGATCGGCCTGGCTCCAGATTGTCAGCTTCTGTTTTATATCAGCCATGTCATCCTCATGTGCGCTTAACAAAATTGAACCTTTAGGTGGGCGTGTCTTGCGTTCATCATGAGGCCACTTTCCTAATGGTCGATGAATACTTACAATTCGTTCCAGTCTCCGGCCCCGCCCGGAGGGGATTGTTTCGGTATCGCGGCGAATTGGCCGCCGGTGCCGCCGGAACATGCCTGGGGCAACCGCTCAGCCCCTAATACAGGGTGAGCGGAATGGTACTCTCAGTATTGCTGAACAAGACCGGCCGCGTGCCGTTAATTCCCTGGTCCTCCTGCGCCGGCAGGGCAATCAGCGGCCATTCCGTCGCGGCGCGGTATTCTTCCAGCGCCCGGCATTGATCCCCATCAAGGTAAATGCCGGGGCATAATTGGCAAATATTCCGCCCCCGGCACAGCTGGAAGCTTAACAATAATCGGCAAGGTCTTCAGGATGCGGCTATCATCGGGTTGGGCTAGCCGGGACGCATTTTCCTCAGCAATGCCCTTTTTACGGGCACCGCATTCCTTATGAGCGCTGTTTTTTAATTTTCCGTCGCCAGAAGTAATTTTATTCCGCGAAGCTCGCGGCCAGCGCCTCTGCCTCGGCCGTATCGGCCAGCGCCGCGCCGATGAGCACCAGCACCGGGCCGGTGGGCGCCGCCCGCGCCACCAGGCGCGGCAAGGTGGCGATGCTCCCGCGCAGCACCGCCTGCCCTGGCATGGAGGCATTCTCCACCGCCAGCGCGGGCATCTCCGGGGCCATGCCGGCCTCAATGAAATGTGCCGCCAGGCCCGGCAGCGTTTTACTGCCCATATACACCGCCAGCGTGCCGCCGGAGCGGGTAAGCGCTACCCAATCATGCGCCGGAAGGCCGCTCTCCGCCCCATGCCCCGCCAGAATATGCAAAGAGCGCGCGACCTCGCGCCGGGTCAGCGACACCTGCAACACCGAAGCGGCGGCGCTGGCGGCGGTGATGCCGGGCACGACCTCGAAGCTGATGCCGGCCGCGCGCAACGCCTCCATCTCCTCCGTGGCGCGGCCGAAGATCATCGCATCCCCGCCCTTCAGCCGCAGGACCAGCTTGCCCGTGCCCGCCGCCGCCACCAGCAGGCGGCAGATCTCCGCCTGTGCCGTGGAGGTTTTACCGCAGCGCTTGCCGACATCAATCAGTTCGGCGGCGGGGTTGGCGAGAGCGAGGATCGCTTTACCAGCGAGACTGTCATACAGCACCACCTCCGCCATTTGCAGCAGACGCAGCGCCTTCACGGTCAACAAATCCGGGTCACCGGGACCAGAACCAACAAGAAAAACCCGCGTCACGGCAAGAACACTCCAAATTCAGAACATCTTACAAAGCATTGCGCGCGCGCATTGCAAGCCCTGAAAACAACTATCTCCGGGCCGGCACGCCGCTGCAATGGGCATTCTTTCCCGATGCGGTTTTGTAAAAACCTCTACGCCACCAGGCCCAGGCGACGCGGCGGCAGCTTGATCGCGCTGATGAGCGCCCGCACCTCGTTACGCGCGGCGATATGCGAGAGCCCCATGGCGATGCCGATATTCGCCTCCCGCACATCCATGAGTGTCAGCCCCTGCAGATACAGCTCACGGAAGATCACGCGCTCACCGAACCCCTTCTGGGTGCGGAAGCCGATGCGCTTGGCCAGATTTTCCAGCGTCTCGCCCACATCGCGCTTATTGCGCGCCTCGGAGGCCGCCAGCCGGTTACGCATGACGATCCAGTCAAACTTGCCCTTGTCGCGCATGAAGCGGAGCTTGCGCGCCTCCCACACCATCTCCGAGTAGATGCTCGGCTTGATGATGTCGTGATTATCCGGCTCAACCTTCGCCAGCATGGAAAAATCGACGAAGCTGTCATTGATCGGGGTAATCAGCGTATCGGCGTGGGAATGGCCGTAGCGGGAGAGATGCGTGTCCGCCCCTGGGCAATCCACCACCACAATTTCGGCCCCCTCCGCCGCCAGCTCGGCTATGGCGGTGTCGAAGCGCTGTCGCTCCTCCGCCTCGGCCTCTAGGCGCAGCTCCAGATCGGAGCGGAAGACTGAGCGGAATTCCGGCAATGGCAGCTCAATGCCCTTGCTGGCGACAAAATGCTGCCGTGAGACCAGCGTACCGGCGAGCGTGCCCTGGCGCGCGTCCAGGTCCATGGCACCGACCTTATAGCCATCCCGCAGCAGCGCCACGATGATGTGGATGGCGGTGGTCGACTTGCCGGAGCCGCCCTTCTCATTGCCAAGAACAATGATGTAAGGGCGCGCCGGCACGGAATTATTAGACAATCTGTTCCTCCGCCAAGGGGTTAGGCCCGAGGATTATCCGCATCCTCCGAGTCGGCGGAACTACTTGCCGGTGAGGATACGCTCCACCAGCTCCTTCACCGTGGGGATGAAGCCGTTGGAATAGAACGGGTCCGTGGCGAAGCGATGGGCGTTATGTCCGGCAAACATCAGATTATTGTCCAACGCGGCCTCGTCGTTCGGGGCGGCATGGGCGATGTTCTGCAGGGATTTCTGGATGCAGAAGCTACGGGGGTCCGCCCTCTTGCCGTTATCGTAACTCGGCGGCTCCTGGCTCCAGTTGGAGAATCGGCACTGGCTGAGGCAGCCCATGCAGTTCACCTGATCCTCGTGGATTTCCTCGGCTGTCTTGGGAGACACGAAAATCAGCGTGGAATCCGGCGTGCGCAGGGCCTCCGTGTAGCCCGCTTCCTCCCAATCCTTCACCCGCGCATAATCCGGCGCGGTGAGATAGACCGAACGCTTGCGGGCGCCGACGCCATATTCCACCAGATGCTCGCCGACCGGCTCAGGCGAATAGGCCACCTGATGCTCGTTGCGGTCGCGCAGCTCTTGCATGAAATGGTTGTTCACGGCGGAGGAGTAGAAACCCGTGGGGGAGAAGCGGTTGAGGAACACATCCCCCGGCTTGAGCGTGCGCAGACGCTCCTTCCAGCTCTCGGGGATTGGGCTCTCCTTGGTCAATAGCGGACGCGTGCCGAACTGGAAGGCGATCGGCCCGATATCCGGGTTATCAATATAATCCTCCCACTCCTCCAGCGCCCAGACGCCGCCGGCCATGATGATGGGGGTCTCCCCCAGACCGAACTCGCGCATGATCTTGCGCAGGGCCACGAGGCGGGGAAATGGGGATTCCGGCTTTGCCGGGTCCTCTGAATTGGAAAGGCCGTTATGCCCGCCGGCCAGCCAGGGGTCCTCATACACCACGCCGCCGAGCAGGTGCGATACCTTGGAGTAGGCGCGCTTCCACAATGCCGAGAAGGCACGGCCGGAGGAGACGATGGGATAATAATGCACGTTGAAATGCGCCGCGATCTCGGCCAGGCGGTAGGGCATGCCCGCGCCGCAGGTGATGCCGTTCACGATGCCCTTGGTACGCTCCATGATCCCGGTGATGATGCGCTCGGCGCCGCCCATCTCCCAGAGAATATTGGCGTGAATACGCCCCTTGCCGCCGGCGATGTCCCAGGCACGCTCGGCCTGCGCCACGCCGCCCTCGATGGCATAGTTGATCAACTCCTCATGCCGGTCCCGCCGCGTCTTGCCGTGATAAATCTGCGGGATGACGTCGCCATTCGCGTCGTAGCTGTCCGCGTTCACAGCCGAGAACGTGCCCGCCCCGCCCGCCGCCGCCCAATGGCCGCAGGTAACGCCGGAGGATACAGCGACGCCCTTCCCTCCTTCGACGAGAGGCAGAATTTCAGTGCCACCCATACGAATGGCGTTGATCAGCTTCATTCTATGAAAACCTCGAAACGCGGATAAACCGCCCCCATCATTGGGGTGCAGCCCCTTTCCACTGACTCTATTACCAGATTGACACAGGGCGTGAAGTGCCACGGCACCATTTGGCTCTACGAGCAGCACCTAATATAAGCCGTTTATGGAATTTAATTTTTCCGAAGACGAAATTCAACGCTACGCGCGGCATATTCTATTGCGTGAACTTGGCGGCACGGGCCAGGCAAGACTCAAGGCCGCGCGCGTGCTGGTGGTGGGCGCTGGCGGGCTCGGCTCGCCTTTGGCCCTGTACCTTGCCGCCGCCGGGGTCGGCACCATCGGGCTCGTGGATGCCGACGTGGTGGAGCTCTCCAATCTGCAGCGCCAGATTATGCACGGCACGACGGATATCGGCCGCCGCAAGGTCGAGTCGGGCGCCGAGTCGCTGGCGCGGATCAACCCGCTGGTGCGCGTGGTGCCGCATGCCGAGCGCCTGGACGCGGGCAATGTGGCCGGGCTGATCGGGGATTACGACATCATCTGCGACGGCACGGATAATTTCACCACGCGCTTCCGGCTCGCCGATGCCTGCGTGGCGGCGCGCAAGACGCTGGTCAGCGCCGCCGTGCTGCGGTTCGAGGGCCAGATCTCCACCTTCAAACCGCATGCAGGCGGGCCATGCTACCGCTGCCTGTACCCGGAACCGCCGCCGGAAGGGCTGGTGCCGAGTTGCTCCGAGGCCGGGGTGCTGGGCGCGGTAACCGGCGTGATGGGCACGCTGCAAGCCACCGAGGTCCTGAAAGAAATTACCGGCATCGGCGCCTCGCTCTCCGGCTGGCTGCTGATCTGGGATGCGCTCGGCGCCGAATTCCGCAAGATCAAGCTGCGAAAGGATCCCGCATGTCCCGTCTGTGGCTAGTGCTGCCGCTCCTGTTGCTCTGCGCCGCCGCCCCGGACCCGGGCACCGGACCGGGCCCGAATCTCGGCACGGTGACGAAACTGCCGGTGCCTCGCTTTGTCTCGCTGCGCTCCGACCAAGTGAATTTCCGCGCTGGGCCTGGCTTCCAGTATCCTGTCAGCTGGGTGTACCAGCGCCAGGGCCTGCCAGTGGAAATCATCGGCGAGTTCGATGTCTGGCGCCAATTGCTGGCCCCGGATGGCGGCACTGGCTGGGTGCATGAGGCAACCGTGCGCGCCCGCCGCTCCTTTTATGTTACCGCCAGCCAGGCCGTGCTGCACAGCGCCCCCGCCCCTGGCGCCGGGGCCGTGGCCTACCTCAACCAGGGGGTGAGCGGTAAACTGCTCATCTGCGCCGCGGGCAGCGATTTCTGCAAGGTGGAAGCCGGCAGCGAAACCGGCTATCTGGCGCGGACGGATTTCTGGGGCGTATTTCCGGGCGAGACCGTGAAATAGCCCTTTTCTGAAAAAAACAGTTTTCCACAGAAAAGGACTCGGGAAGGGCCTGCTAGATATTGCGCGCTCAGCCCCCTCTCTCTACTGTATCTAGTAGGTAAACTGAGGAGACCCCCAATATGGAGTGGACAGACGAGACGATCGCCAAATTGCGGGCTTTGTGGACCGAAGGGCTCTCGACCGCGGAGATCGGCCGCCGCCTGAACATTTCCAAGAATGCCGTGGTTGGCAAAGCGCACCGGCTGAACTTGGCGGCGCGCCCTTCGCCCATCCGCAGGCTTGAAGGGGATGCCACGCCGCGCCAAGCCGCGCCCAAGCGCACCCAGGGGCCGACACTGCCGCCGCTCTCCACCCCCGTCGGCGCCCCGGTGCCCGCGCTGCGCGCCATTATGCCCGCCGCCAAATCCGCCCCGCGCGCCACGCCGTGCTGCTGGCCGATCGGCGAACCCGGCAAGCCGAGCTTCCATTTCTGCAATGCCGCCGCGGCGAACGGCAAACCGTATTGCGAGGAGCATGCCGCCATCGCTTATGTGCGCGTGCGCGACAAGCGCGAAGACGCCGCCTGACAAGGCCACGGGGGCCGCGCCATTTGGTGCCGCCCCCCAAACCGCCGCAGAAACAAAACTTTGCATTGCGGTGCAGCATGTTTTTCCAATTGCTCAATTCCAGCCAATGCGCTTAAACTTCGGCACCGGCCAATATGACCGGCAATAATTGACCCGCACCCGGCACCAGCCGGGATAAGGAAGGTGTCGAGATGGAAACGATGCAAGAAGACAAACCACGGCAGGAAAATTCTGCGATCACTGGTATCGTGAAGTGGTTCAATCCCGGAAAAGGTTACGGCTTCATCGCGCCTGATGCAGGTGGTAACGATATATTTGTGCATATCAGCGCTGTACAGCACGCTGGCCTACGCAAGCTGAATGAGGGTGAGCGCGTGCGCTTCGCCCTGCAGCAGCGCGAAGGCCGGGTCGCGGCTGTCGGGATCGAACGCCTGCACTGAATTTTTTTAGGCCGGCGGCTCGTTTCGCCGGCCACTTGTTCTCCGCTGCCATACACGCCGCCACGGCGAGCTGATATGAGCCCCTCCTCAACCCAGGAGGCAAGCATGAGCGGAATTCTGACAGGATTGGCAAACGATGATAGCCCGGGGCTGCCTCTATATGGAGTGCGGCCGGCGGCCCTGGAGGCGTTGCTGCACGCCCTGCCTCCCTTTGCGGCCATGCAGGCGCGGCTGCAAAACTTCACCGCCGAAGCGAACCAGACATTGCTGTTCCCCAATGCCGCCGGTGAGGTTGCGGGGGCGCTGCTCGGCTTGGGTAGCCAACCCGCGCTGCACGGCTTCGGCACCGGCGCTACCGCCCTGCCAGCGGACAGCCAATGGCACATTGAGCCTGGCGACTACACGCAAGACGACGCGGCTCTCGGCTTTCTGCTTGGGGCCTACCGTTTCAGCCGGTTGAAGACCAAGGCCTTCAGCACTGCCCGCCTGACCGCCGCCAGCGTGCCGTCACGGGCGCGCATCATCGCCGGCGCCACGGCCCTGGCGCGCGACCTGATCAATACCCCGGCCAACCTGCTAGGCCCCGCTGAGCTGGCGCAGGCGGCACTGCAACTTGCCGAACGGCACGGCGCGCGCGGCACACGCATTACTGGCGCAGCGTTAGCAGAGCGCTACCCTACCATCGCCGCCGTGGGGGGCGGATCCGACCGCGCGCCCGAAGTTGTTGTTCTGGAGTGGCAAGGAAGCGAGGCCGGTGCCGACGCGCCATTCATTTCGCTCTGCGGCAAGGGCGTCTGCTTCGATACTGGCGGTTATGACCTGAAACCCAGCTCCGCAATGCTGCGCATGAAAAAAGACATGGGTGGTGCTGCAATTATGCTTGGCCTCGCTTCTGCAATAATGTCTTTAAATCTACCAGTTGCACTAAAAATCAGAATCGGCTGCGTCGAGAATAGCATTTCCGGACGTGCGATGCGCCCATCAGACGTTGTACGGACACGTGCCGGACTAACGGTTGAAATCGGCAACACTGATGCGGAAGGTAGGCTTGTACTCTGCGATCTGCTTGCCGAAGCGGCTGAGGAGACGCCCGATTGGCTGATCGACGCTGCAACTTTGACAGGTGCCGCAAGGGTCGCGCTGGGGCCGGATCTGCCGGCTTTATTCTGTTCGCGCGATGACATGTCAGATATCATTCTGCGCGCGGGCGTTGTAGCCCAGGATCCGCTCTGGCGTTTGCCATTGCATAACAGCTATGCGGCATGGCTCGACAGCTCCGTGGCGGACCTCAACAACGTCTCGGCAAAACCGTTTGCCGGCGCAATTATTGCGGCGTTATTCCTCCAACGTTTTGTTCCGGAACAAATTTCATGGGCGCATATAGATGTCTATGCCTGGAACGATGTCTCCCGTCCCGGCCGACCGGAAGGCGGTGAAGCACAAAGCCTGCGCGCCTTGCTGAATGCGATTGAGGCGTTAGTATGCGTACCGCATCAGACTTTGCGTACAAAAAATGTATGACAAGTGCTACAAAATGCAACACACACCTCGTAAAATGCAATGCACGATGTAACAGCACATTGCAGAACGGCGGCAACCATCTAAATCTCAAATGCTTACATAAACCATTCCTTCTCCCGGATAATTTCGGCTCATCGCGGGTTGAAGCTCGATTTTTTGGGCACAACCGTTCTTGACTACGTGTTAATGTTTCGGACAAAGAAATTTATCTTGCCTCCGTGATGGCTATTGGAATCTTTAGATCAGATAGTGTACTGATCGTTTACCTGACTGGAATGTCTCCACGTGCATCAACACTGCACCATGCAATTTTTGCTTGTTAAGGATAAAAGACTATGGCTGCTGCCCAACTCTCATCCGACCAGCTGGTCGGCATTCTCCGCGATACGGTCGTCTCTCTTGTGCGCCGTGACGGGGTTGATTTGTCCGCCCGCCAGCTTGGCGTGTTTCTAACATGTTATCTCAACGATGGCGGGCATACCGTGCGCGGTCTGGCGCAGGAGTTGAACGTCTCCAAGCCCGCGATCACGCGCGCGCTGGATCGTCTAACCGAGCTGGACTTCGTGCGCCGCAAGGTAGACCCGGCGGATCGCCGCAGCGTGTTGGTGCAGCGCACGGTGAAGGGGGCTGCTTTTCTCCGCGAAACGCGCCATATTATGACGGATGCTCTCTCCGCAAATAAAACCGAAGCCGCCAGCCGCCGCAGCGCGAGCTAAATCACAATATCGCCGCCTCAGTCTGGCGGCGCTGTTTATGGCTATGGGGCTGTCTGCGTCCGCAAGGGCGCAGACAGCCCCAATGGCTCTCAGCCCCGCTGATCAAAGCCTCGTCACCCAGGTTGAGAGCTATCTCAACAGCCAGAAGGGGCTGACCGCGAACTTCCTGCAGGTCGCGGCTGACGGCTCCACGCGCACCGGCAAAGCCTGGCTGGAGCGCCCTGGCAAGATGCGTTTCGAGTACGACCCGCCTGACAAGCAACTGCTGGTCGCTGGCTTTGGTTTACTCGTCTATTACGATCCGCAGCTGGATCAGACGACCAACATCCCCCTAGGCTCCACGCCGCTGGGCATTCTGCTTTCCAAACATGTGGACCTCACTTCCGGCAATGTCATCGTCACCGCCATAGACCGCGAGCCCGGCGAGGACGACATCACCGTCATCCGCCGCGGCAAGGCCGGCCAGGGCAGCCTGACGCTCGTGTTCGGCACCAATCCCCTGGAGTTGCGGCAGTGGCTTGTAACGGACGCACAGGGCAAACAAACGCGCGTCAGCCTGTACGACATCGTCCCCGGCGGGCCGTATCCGGATTCTTTATTCCAATACAATACCGGTGAGTCGCCCATCTCAGGGGACTAGATTTCCGCGTCACGCCTTGTAGACAGGCGTGATGCAACTCACCATCGCGACCTGGAACATCAACTCGCTCCGCCTGCGCCAGGAGCTGCTGCACAGCCTCGTCTCCGGCTTGGCGCCGGATGTCATCTGCCTGCAGGAGACCAAGGTGCCCGACGAGCTGTTCCCCGAGGCCATCGCCGGGGCAACCGGCTTTCCGCACGTGCTCAAGCGCGGCATGAAGGGCTATAACGGCGTCGCCATTCTCTCGCGCGTGCCGCTCACCCTGGCGGAAAACACCCCAGATTGGTGCGGCAAGACCGATTGCCGGCACATCTCGGCGCAATTGGAGACCGGCGGCGCGCCGCTTACCGTGCATAATTTCTACGTTCCGGCGGGCGGCGACATCCCCGACCGCACGCAAAATGAGAAATTCGGGCATAAGCTCGATTTCCTCGCTGAGGTGCGGGCGCATTTTGCCGCCTACCCGCCCCAGCGCGCCGTGCTGGTGGGCGACCTCAACATCGCGCCGCTGGAGCATGACGTCTGGAGCCATAAGCAATTGCTCGGCGTGGTCAGCCATACGCCAGTGGAGGTGGAGGCGCTGAACGCCTGGATGAGCGAAGGCTTTACCGATGCCGTGCGCCATTTCGTGCCCCCGGAGCAAAAACTCTATACCTGGTGGTCCTACCGCAACCGGGACTGGGCGGCATCCAACCGCGGGCGGCGGCTCGACCATATATGGGTCACGCGCGAGTTGGTGCCGGGGCTGAAAAGCTACAATATCCTGCGTGAGGCGCGGGATTGGGCACAGCCCTCAGACCATGTGCCCGTGGCCATAACGCTCACCGCTTAACGCGAATCCCGCATGGCACGCAGATAAAAACGGCGCGTGTCGTTGGGGCTGGCTGCGCGCATATAAGCCTCGCTTTGGAGGCGATTATGAAACTTTCCATGCCGAAGCCGGTAATCATTGCTCTCGCATTTCTTGCCGGTATGGCGATTGCGGCCTTTACAGGCTGAGCCGCACAGCCATGGGGCGGTCTACGGCTCCGCCGTTACGTCCCAGCCATTTTCACCGGGTACGCAGTAGAGTGGTACGGCATTCGCCGTCAGCCCTTCTTTCGGTAGGCCCATAAGGTCGCGCAAGGCGCGGAACACGCCGCCATGCGCGACGATGAGCAATGGGCCGGGTGTTTGCAACAGGCGCGACATTACCAGATCGACGCGTTCGAGAACCTGGAAGAACGTCTCCGCCCCCTCCGGGGTGTAGCGGCCTTCCAGCCATTCTGGAAACCACGGCATCAAGGGCTTGCCCTCCATGCCGCCGAAAACCACCTCGCGCAGGTCACGCTCGTAATACACGTCCAGGCCGAGGAACTCGTTGATAATCCCCGCCGTCTCGCGCGTGCGCTGCATGGGCGAGGCAACGATGCGCACAATCCCCTGCCCGGCCAGTAACGGCCCGGCGGTCTGTGCCTGGGCGCGGCCCGTGGCGTTCAGCGGAATATCCAGTGCGCCCTGCGACAACCCGGCGGCGTTATAATCCGTCTCGCCGTGGCGCAGGAACCAGAACGGGGTTTCCGGCAGGGCCAAGTTTACGCGAGACCTTCAGCGGCCAGGGTGCGTTGCACTGCGGGGCGGGCGAGCATGCGCGCGTAATGCGCGGCCAAAGCAGGCGGAAGGGTCATGCCGGCGCGGCTCACCGCCCAGTATTCCAGGAAGAACAGCGCCGCATCAGCGATGGAATATGCGCCCAGCGCATAATCCTTATCCGCCATCTGCGCGTCAACCAGCTTGAAGCCATCCGTGATAATGTCCCGCCCGCTCTGCTGCACGGCCGGCTCATCCGCCGTGGTGGGGGTAAAGGCGCCGGGGCGGAAGAGGCGGGTAAAACCGCGCATATGCACTGTGGCGATCAGGTAATCCAGCAGCTCCAGCGCCCTCACCTCGCCCTCCAGATCCGTGGGCAGCAGCCCCGCCTCCGGGTTCGTGCGGGCCAGATAAACGGCAATCGCCGGCCATTCGGTCAGCAGTGAGCCGTCGTCGCGCAGCAAAGCGGGTACTTTGCGCTTCGGATTCAGAGACGCGTAAGGCTGCTTGTGCTGTTCCCCATGGTGTAGATCGACCAGCTCCAACTCATAGGGGCGGCCAATCTCCTCCAGCAGCAGATGAATGCCAAGGGCGCAGCTATTGGGGGAGTAATAGAGTTTCATCTGCGCCCTTTCCTTATGCCTTTAGTCGAACAGCGAGCTGACGGAGCTTTCCGTAGAGATGCGGCGCATGGCCTCAGCCAGCAAGGGGGCGATGGAGAGTTGGCGGATATTATGCGCCAGCCGCACCGCCTCTGTCGCGGCGATCGAGTCGGTGATGGTCATCATCTCGATTGGCGAGGCGGCGATGCGCGCCACGGCGCCGCCGGAGAGCACGCCATGCGACACGTAAACGCTCACGGAATTGGCGCCATTGGCCAGCAGTGCCTCGGCGGCGTTGCATAGCGTGCCGCCGGAATCGCAGATATCGTCGATGATGATACAATCCCGGCCCTCGACCTCACCGATGATGTTCATCACCTCGGAGACCCCGGCGCGCTCGCGGCGCTTGTCGATAATGGCGAGATCGGTGTTCAGGCGGCGGGCGATGATGCGGGCGCGCAGCACACCGCCCACGTCCGGGGACACGATCATCGGGTTGCGGCCCGCGAAACGCTCCTCGATATCCTGCGAGAACAGCGGCGCCGCCGGCAGGTTATCCACGGGAATATCGAAGAAGCCCTGGATCTGCCCGGCATGCAGATCCATGGTCAGCACGCGGTTGGCGCCGGCCTCGGTGATGAGGTTGGCCACCAGCTTGGCGGAGATCGGCGTGCGCGGGCCGGATTTCCGGTCCTGGCGGGCATAACCGAAATACGGGATCACGGGGGTGATGCGGCGGGCGGAGCCACGGCGCAACGCATCCAGCGTGATCAGCAATTCCATGAGGTTGTCGTTGGTCGGATAAGAGGTGGACTGGATGACGAACACATCCTCACCACGCACGTTTTCATGGATCTCGACGAACACTTCCATATCCGCGAAGCGGCGCACCGAGGCCTTCGCGAGCGGCAGGTTCAAACCGGCGGCGACAGCCTCGGCCAGTGGGCGGTTGCTGTTGCAGGCGACAATTTTCATAAGCTGGTCTTCCCGGTAGGTTCTGCTCGGGCGCGGTGTAGCAACCGGGGTTCCCAATGTAAATTAAGCTGAGAGCTCCCGGGAGCGTTCAGTGGCCGCCTGGATGGCTTCCTTGAAAATTTTCGGCAGAGCGTCATCCGCGCGCAACACTGCCAGGGCCCGCTCGGTGGTGCCCTTGGGCGAGGTCACGGCGATCCGCAGTTTGGCGGCGTCTTCATCCGAGGCCGCGAGCAGGGCCGCGGAGCCAATCACGGTCTGGCGGGCCATCTGGCGGGCCAGCTCCGGCGGCAGGCCCTGGTCCAGCCCGGCCTGCTCCATCAACTCCGTCAATAGAAACACATAAGCCGGACCACCGCCGGAAATAGCGGTCACGGGGTCTAGCATCCCCTCATCGGCCACCCAGGCCACGGCTCCGGTGGCGGCCAGCAGCCGGTCCGCCAGAGCGTGCTGGTGCTGCGTGACATGCGGGCAAGCAAAGGCCACGGTAATCCCTTGGCGTACCGCCGCCGGGGTGTTGGGCATGGCGCGCACGATGGACGTTTTCGCCCCGATGAGCGTGCCCACGGCATGCACGGTTTTGCCCGCCATGATGGAAATAAGCAGTGCATGCCCAGCAAAACGGGCATAGACGGGCAGCGCCTTGGCCGCCATTTGCGGCTTTACCGCCAGCACCACGGCCTCTGGCGCGAAGCCCAGCGGAATATCCGCCGCGTCCGTCACCACGGTCACATTCGGCCCGGCGAGCTTCGCCGCCTCGGGCGAAGGGTCCACCACCACGGCCTGCGAAAGCCCCTGCTCACGCCAACCCGCGAGCATCGCACCGCCCATGCGGCCACCGCCGACGAGCAAAATAGAAGGAAGTTGCGTCATGCCCGGTTTATGTCACGCTTCGCCAGCGCACTCCAGCATGGCAGCCTGCAAGGCTTCCTCCGGCGTTTTGCCGCCCCAGAGCACGAACTGGAAGGCGGGGAAAAAGCGCTCGCACTCGGTGAGAGCAATATCCACCAGATCTTCGATGGACTCCGCCGAGGCGCTGGGCGCGCCGCGCAGCAGCACGGCGTGGCGGTAGATCGGCATGCCAGTCTCCTCGTCCATACCGAAATGCCCGATCCACAGGCGCTCATTCGCCTTGGCCAGCAGCTCATAGAGCGCCCCGCGGCGCTTGGCCGGGGCCTTCATGTCGAAGGCGCAGGAGAAATGCATGACCGAAATCTCATCCGACCAGCAGAAATACAAGCCGTAATCGCACCACTTTCCGGGCGCTTCGGCGGCCATGTCCGAGTCGGACCGGCGGTCGAAGCTCCAATCATTGGCGGCGATGACCTGCTCGACGAGGTCGAGCGGATTCGCGACGGAACTGTTATCGTCGAGGGAGAGGGCGAGGCTCGTCATGCGCGGCGTCTCCTTGTCACCAAATCTAGCCGGGGGGAGAGGCCCGGCAGCCGCCCAGCATCATCTCCCCGCGACTCCAAGTCTACCGGGATTCTCAATCCGGGTGCAATCAAAGAGTTTCACCCCGCCCGGCGGGGTGAAAACGCGCGGGCACCGCACGCCCGAGCCGGCGGCATGCCGCCGCTGCCGTTTTAAATAACACGGATTCACGCTAACTAACGACTCCAAACACGGAATCCGCTGCGTGCCGAAACAAGTTTCACGCCGAAGTTGCGTTAGTAAAACCGTACATGGCACGCCGTAGCCGCCGCCACTAACACAGCGGCCTCCAACCTGGCGCTTGCTTTTCTTCGGCCAATTTACAGCCATAATCGGCGCGCATTATGGCATTGTACCTTAAACAGCCAGTTGGATAACACCATGAAGACCGCAAACATTGCTCTCGCCACTCTGCTGGCCATTGGCCTCGGCTTTGCCGGCACCTCCGCCAAGGCCGCAGGCTGCCTCTCCGGCGCCGCCGCTGGCGCGGTGGCTGGCCACATGGCGGGGCACCATGCCGTGCTGGGTGCCGTGGGCGGCTGTATCGCCGGGCATGAGATTGCCAAGCACCAGAAGAAAATGCAGCAGCAACAGCCACAGCAGCAGACCATCTGACGTCTCCGCAATAAAAAACGGCCCCGGCGCTGAGCGCCGGGGCCGTTTTTCCATTCAGTGGCGGAACATTAGATCTTGCGCATCATCGGCCCGTAATAGCGGCCCGTGCCGCCCAGCTCAGCCTCAATGCGGATGAGCTGGTTGTACTTCGCGGTGCGGTCGGCGCGGGCGAGCGAGCCAGTCTTGATCTGCCCGCAATTCGTCGCCACGGCCAGATCGGCAATGGTCGAATCCTCAGTCTCACCGGAGCGGTGAGACATCACGGCGGTATAGCCAGCGCGCTGCGCGATCTCGACCGCCTCCAGCGTCTCGGTCAACGTGCCGATCTGGTTCACCTTCACCAGAATGGAATTCGCGGTGCCGGCCTCGATGCCACGGCGCAGACGGGTCGGGTTGGTCACGAACAGATCGTCACCGACGAGCTGCACCTTGGCCCCCAGCCGTTCGGTCAGCAGCTTCCAGCCGGACCAGTCATCCTCGGCGCAGCCATCCTCGATGCTGGCAATGGGGAAGCGGGCAACCAGATCGGCCAGATAATCGACCATGCCGGCGGCGTCGAATTTCTTCCCCTCGCCCGCCAGATCATACATGCCATCCTTGAAGAACTCGGTGGAGGCGCAATCCAGCGCGAAGGTGATGTCCTCACCCGGGCGGTAGCCGGCCTTCTCACAAGCCTTGGCGATGAAGCCCAGCGCCTCGTCAGCCGATTTCAGGCCGGGGGCAAAACCGCCCTCATCGCCCACATTGGTATTGTGCCCGGCTTCGGCCAGCAGCTTCTTCAGCGTGTGGAACACTTCCGAACCAATGCGCACGGCATCGGCGATGGAGGACGCGCCCACCGGCTGGATCATGAATTCCTGAATGTCGATCGGGTTGTCGGCATGCTGGCCGCCATTCACGATATTCATCATCGGCACCGGCAGGGTGCGGGCAGAGACACCGCCAACGTAACGGTATAGCGGCTGGCCGTTATCCGCCGCCGCGGCCTTGGCCAGCGCCAGGGAGACGCCGAGAATGGCGTTGGCGCCCAGGCGGGACTTGTTCGGGGTGCCGTCCAGGTCGATCAGGATGTTGTCGATGCCGATCTGGTCCTCAGCGTCCAGCCCGCCAATGGTCTCCAGAATCTCGCCCTCAACGGCCTCGATGGCCTTCAGCACACCCTTGCCGTTATAACGGGACTTGTCGCCGTCGCGCAGCTCAACGGCCTCATGCGCGCCGGTGGAGGCGCCAGAGGGAACGGCGGCGCGGCCAAACGCGCCGGATTCCAGCAGCACGTCCACTTCGACAGTGGGATTGCCCCGGCTGTCCAAAATTTCGCGGGCGACGATATCGGCAATAGCGGTCATGTCTGGCTCCTGGCTATATTATGGGCGCGAGGTAGACTACCGCCCCGCGCAAGGCAAGCCGTTTACCTGCGCCGCTCGCAGTGCCTGCATTACAGGCTCGACAAGTTGTTTCTGGCAGATCAGCAGGTCCGGCAGATACGGGTTCGCATTATTATAAAGTAACGGCGAACCGTCGATGCGCGCGGCGTACAGCCCGGCGGCAAGCGCCACGGCGGCGGGGGCGCAATTATCCCACTCATATTGCCCGCCGGAATGCAGATAAATATCCGCCTCCCCGCGCAGCACCGCCATGGCTTTGGCACCCGCCGAACCCATCGGCACCAGCTCGGCATCCAGCGCCTTGGCCACGGCCAGGGCTTCGGCCGCCGGGCGGGTGCGGCTCACCAGCATGCGCAGTTTCGGCGCCACTGGCGGCAAGGCTTGCGGCTCAGAAACCAGCGTCAGATCCAGCCCCGGCAATGCCACCGCGCCCAAGGCAGGCTTGCCGTTAATGGACAGCGCCACATGCACCGCCCAATCCTCGCGGCACTCGCCATATTCGCGGGTGCCGTCCAGCGGGTCCACAATCCACACGCGGCTGGCGGCGAGCCGCGCCTCGTTGTCCTTCTCCTCTTCAGAGAGCACGGCATCGTCCGGGCGCTGCGCCTTCAGCGCTTCCATAATAAAGGCATTGGCCACACGGTCCCCCGCCTTGCCCAGCGCCTTGCCCTCGAACAACCCCGAGCCCTGCAACTCCAGCAGCAGCCTGCCCGCAACGGTGGCGATATGCCGCGCCAGCTCCAGATCGTTCATGGGATCAGCCTCTCAATGATCAGATCCGCCGCCTGCTCGGGCGTGATCTTCGACGTATCGATATGGATTTCCGGGTTTTCCGGCGGCTCATAGGGGCTGTCGATGCCAGTGAAATTCTTCAGCTCCCCGGCCCGCGCCTTCTTATACAGGCCCTTCACGTCGCGCGCCTCGGCCTCCTCCAGCTTCGTATCGATGAAGATTTCCACGAACTCACCCGGCGCCATCATCTGCCGCACCATCTCGCGCTCCGAGCGGAACGGCGAGATGAAGGCGGTGATAACGATCAGCCCGGCATCGGTCATCAGCTTCGCCACCTCACCCACACGGCGGATGTTCTCAACCCGGTCAGTCTGGGTGAAGCCGAGATCCTTGTTCAACCCGTGACGCACATTATCGCCATCGAGCAGGAAGGTGTGGCGATTCATCCGCACCAGTTTCCTTTCCACCAAATTGGCGATGGTGGATTTGCCGGCGCCCGAAAGCCCGGTGAACCACAGCACCGCAGGGGCCTGGTTCTTCAGCTTCGCATGCGTCTCGCGGGAAATATCCAACGCCTGCCAATGCACATTCTGCGAGCGGCGCAACGCGAAATGGATCATCCCCGCGGCCACCGTGGCATTCGTCATCTTGTCGATAACAATGAACCCGCCCAGCGTGCGGTTCTGCTCATAGGCCTCAAATGGAATGGGCCGGTCCGTGGCGATGTTGGTCACGCCAATGGCGTTCAGCTCCAGCGTCTTCGCCGCCATATGCTCCAGCGTGTTCACGTTCACCTGGTATTTCGGCGCATGAATGCTGGCGGACACCGTCTGCGTGCCAACCTTCAGCCAATAGGCGCGGCCCGGCGTCAACGCCTCATCGGCCATCCACACAATCGTCGCCTCGAACTGGTCCGCCACCTGCACCGGCGCATCCGCCAGGGTGATCACATCGCCGCGCGAGCAGTCGATCTCATCGGCAAAGCACAAAGTGATAGACTGCCCGGCCACGGCCTGCCGCAGATCACCATCCAGCGTCACGATGCGTGAGACCTTGGACGTCTTGCCCGATGGCAGCACGCGGACCGCATCGCCCGGTTTGACCACGCCGCTGGCAATCAACCCGGAGAAGCCACGGAAATCCAGATTCGGCCGGTTCACCCACTGCACCGGCATACGAAACGGCTTCAGCTGATCAGCGGCAACATCCAGTTCCACGGTCTCCAGATGCGCCATTAGTGTCGGCCCCTGATACCAGGGCATGTTGGCGGATTTGGTGGTGATGTTATCACCCATGAAGCCCGAGATCGGCATCGCGGTGAAGGCCTTAATGCCGATGCTCTCGGCAAACTTCGTATAATCGGCGACGATCTCCTCGTACTTGCCCTGGTCATAGCCGACCAGATCCATCTTGTTCACCGCCAGCACGATGTTGCGGATGCCAATAAGGTTTACGAGATAGGAATGGCGCCGCGTCTGCGTCAGCACGCCTTTACGCGCGTCAATCAGAATAACCGCCAGATCCGCCGTGGAGGCGCCGGTGATCATGTTACGCGTATATTGCTCATGGCCCGGTGTATCGGCGACAATGAACTTGCGCTTCTCAGTGGAGAAGAAACGATACGCAACGTCAATGGTGATGCCCTGCTCGCGCTCGGCGGCGAGGCCATCAACCAGCAGGGCGAAATCGATATTCTGCCCCTGCGTGCCAAGTTTTTTGGAATCCGCCTCAAGTGCGGCAAGTTGATCCTCGAAGATCATCTTGGAATCATACAGCAACCGGCCGATCAGCGTGGATTTGCCGTCATCCACCGAACCGCACGTGATGAAGCGCAGCAGCGATTTATGCTGATGCTTCTCCAGATACGCATCAATATCAGCCGCGATCAGCGCGTCGGTCTTGTAGGAGCTTTCCTTGACCTTGGACATCAGAAATACCCCTCCTGCTTCTTCTTCTCCATGCTGGCACCACCAGCATCCTTATCGATCACGCGGCCCTGGCGTTCAGAGGTCGTGGTCAGCAGCATTTCCTGAATCACTTCCGGCAGCGTCGTCGCCTCGCTCTCCACCGCGCCTGTAAGCGGGTAGCAGCCCAGCGTACGGAAGCGGATGGATTTCATCTCGGGCACTTCACCGGGCTTCAGCGGAAAGCGATCGTCATCGACCATGATGGTCAGCCCGTCGCGCTGCACCGTCGGCCGCTTGGCCGCGAAATATAAAGGCACAATGGGGATTTTTTCCAAATGGATATACTGCCAGATATCCAGTTCGGTCCAATTGGAGATGGGGAACACGCGGATGCTCTCGCCCTTGGCCTTACGCGCGTTATACAAATTCCACAGCTCCGGGCGCTGGTTTTTCGGATCCCAGCGATGGTTTGCTGACCGGAATGAGAAAATCCGCTCCTTGGCACGGGACTTCTCTTCATCCCGTCTGGCGCCGCCAAAAGCCGCGTCGAATCCGTATTTATCCAGTGCCTGCTTCAGCCCTTCGGTTTTCCACATATCCGTGTGCAGCGCCCCATGGTCGAACGGGTTGATCCCCTTCGCCACCGCTTCCGGATTCTGGTAGACGATCAGCTCCATCCCGCTCTCGCGCGCCATGCGGTCGCGCAGCTCGTACATGGCCTTGAACTTCCATGTCGTATCCACATGCAGCAGCGGGAATGGCGGCGGGCTGGGATAGAACGCCTTGCGCGCCAGATGCAGCATCACCGCTGAATCCTTGCCCACCGAGTACAGCATCACCGGCTTCTCGGTCTCGGCCACCACCTCGCGCATGATATGGATCGACTCAGCTTCCAGACGCTGCAAATGCGTCAGCTTCACCGTCTCGTCTGCAGCTACCATCCAGTCCATCTCCATCGTCGCAGCGCCAAAAGCCAGCCTGCCGACGAATACCGGCGAGGCGTCATGACGCCCTCATTGGCACGCTCACCGGCCCCCGGCAAATGCGGAATTTTTTTTATGGCGCGTTGCTTTGGCAGGACAAAATCTACCAGACAACAATGATGAGAGAGTGCTTTTCTCTCACAATATAATTATTATAGGTTTAGTGGTGTATTCAAGCCGCCGTCAGCTGCCCCACGCCAGCCACGGAGCCGCTGGTCAGCCGATAATTCATCTGGTCTGCGAACACGGCGCGCAAAAGCTGGTTGTTCAACGCATGGCCGGTGCGGCTGCCAATGAAGCGGCCGGAAATCGGCGCCCCGGCCAGAGCCAGATCACCAATCACATCCAGCAGCTTGTGGCGCACGAATTCATCGGTGAAGCGCAACCCTTCGGGGTTCATGACTTTCTCGCCGTCCACCACGATAGCGTTTGCCAAGCTGCCGCCACGGGCCAGCCCGGCCTTGTGCAGCGCCTCAATCTCGCCGAGCAGCGTAAAGGTGCGCGCATTAGCAATCTCCCCGGCAAAGCCGTCCCGTGAGAGATGGAAATTATACGCCTGCGCCCCAATGGCGCTTGCCGCGAACTCGATCGACAGCGAGACATCGAACCCCGTGCCGCCCTGGTTATGCGAGCGCAGCTCCGCAAACGCGCCGTTATGTTCCACGCGCACCGGGCGCAGAATTTCCAGCCATTCGCGCAAGCCCCCATGCTCGACGATGCCGGCGCTCTCGATAAGAAACAGAAATGGCGCGGCAGACCCGTCGAACACCGGCAACTCCGGCGCATCCACGTCCACCACCATATCGTCCACGCCGCTGGCGCAGATCGCGGCCATCAAATGCTCAATGGTGCCGATCTTTGCCTCACCTTTAGAGATAAGCGTGCACAGCCGCGTATCGGTCACATGGTCGAAACAGGCGGGAATACTAACACCCAAATCCGTACGGTGGAACACAATACCAGTATTGGCCGCCGCCGGCTTCAGCTGCATCGTCACATCCATGCCGCTATGCAACCCGCGCCCCACAGCAGAGATCGCCGCCTTTAGCGTCCGCCGCGCCGCCGGCGGCGCCTCGCCAGGGCTAAAACTGTATTTTTCGCGCAGGGACGACATGGTGCTCCGCCGGTTAATGCCAATTTTAATCTACCCCCCGGCCGGGCGCGCTGCCAGTCAATCATTATTTCTGATTATGTCGCCATATCATGTTGATTTTTCAAGATTTGTGCAGGGCACTGTATCGTGAAACCGGCGGTAATCGATGCTCATATCACCATCCGCATTATGGTCGATGACATCCACGAAACGGTGGTTGAAGCGCACATCCTCTGCCCCGTATACATGCCGGGCGGAAACCGTCGCTCCCAACGCCTCATCGGTGCCGGTGAGCGAGCAGACCATGACATTACCGCTCTCCGCCAGCGCCGCGCGGTTTTTGCCGTAAAGCGGGCTGTCCGGCAGTATTTTGTGCACCACCAACCAACTCAGGGCGAATACCGGGGTCTCCTCCCGCTCCAGCTTCAGCCGCAGAAAGCGACGCATCCGGCCGCCATCTCCGTCATCCTCGTCCATGGTCACCACCACGCTGATATGCGCCTCAGAGATCTCGCTACGCCGCTCATTCGCCACCCGGAACATCACCGTCGGTACACCGCGGATCTCCCGCACCACCACCACCTTGCTGAACAGCACGCGCGGGCGCGGGCGCGAGAGCCGCGCGAACAGCACGCCGGTCACCAGCGCTATGTTCATCTGGCCGAGTAGAATCTCGCTGGATGAAATGAGGTTGGCAGCCAGCGAGACTGGATACACCGTGCCATAGCCAGTGGTGGAAAACGTCTGCACCGAGAAGAAGAACGCATCGCCAAAGCGGCCATGCCCGCCGCCGCCGCCCAGTCCGCCAAAGGCGCAATATATGGCGGCAAAAGCCAAATTAACGGCGAGAAAATACGACACCATCAGCCCAAGCAATGCGGGCAGTTCCAGCGTCATCAAGTTGTAGTACAAATCCCTCAACCCATGGCGGGCAATGCCCCGCCGCTCGATACTGCGGATCGCCTCCGCGCTGAGCGGTAGATATTTTTCCCGCCGGGACTTAGAGCGCTTCATGCTGACATGCTCTTTCATGTATCAGGAACGCAAAACGGCCCCGGTTGCCCGGAGCCGTCTCGAATCACCAATATCTAAGACCGCTTACGGATTGTTGCGGCGCAGGAAGGCCGGGATTTCCAGCCCGATCTCGTCAATCTGCGCCGGACGCACAGCGGCTCGGGCAGGCTCGCGCTCCTCATGCGGCGCCTGCGGCTCGGCGTGCATGGCCGGCTCTTGACGCTGCACTTGGGGCTGGGCCGGCGCCGGCTGAGCCTTGGCGGCGCCGAAGCCAAACACCGATTTGAAGATGCTGGTCTTCGGCTGCTCAGGGGCACGCGCCGGGGCATTGGCCATGGGATGCGCCGACGCCGCAGGGCGCACGGGTGGCGCCATGCGGGGGGCGGATGGCGCCGCAGGGACGGCGTGCTGCACCGGCGCGGCCGCCTGCACGGGGGCTTCGCCCAGCACCACCTCGGAACCACGGTCCACATAAGCCTTGGAGACGAGCGGCGACATCGGCGGCTCCGGCACATAACCGGCGGGGCGGGTATTGGCCACCGTGCCCAGCGTCTGCGAGGCCACGGCGGAGGCAAAGCTCTCGGCCCCGCCATTCACCACCTTCAAATTCGGCAGGCTCTGCGGCGCGGAATCGATACCCGTGGCGACCACGGAGACACGGATGCGGCCGGACATGCTCTCGTCCAGCGACATGCCGAACATGATGTTCGCGTCCTTGTCCACTTCCTCGCCAATGCGATTCGCCGCCTGATCCACCTCGAACAGCGTCACGTCCGAGCCGCCGGTGATGTTGATCAGCAGGCCGCGGGCACCCTTCATGTTGGTGTCCTCCAGCAGCGGGTTGCTGATCGCGGCCTCGGCGGCGCGGATCGCGCGATCCTCGCCATCGGCTTCGCCGGTGCCCATCATCGCCTTGCCCATTTCGCGCATCACCGAGCGCACGTCGGCGAAGTCCAGGTTCACGATACCCGGCATCACCATCAGGTCGGTCACGCCGCGCACGCCCATATAGAGCACGTTATCGGCCATCTCGAACGCCTCTTTCCAGCCGGTGCGCTCATTCGCCACCTTGAAGAGGTTCTGGTTCGGAATCACGATCAGCGTGTCCACATAAGCCTGCATCTCGACGATGCCTTCCTCAGCGGCGCGCATGCGGCGCTTGCCCTCGAAGGCGAATGGCTTGGTGACCACGCCGACGGTGAGAATATCACGCTCACGCGCCATGCGGGCGATGACCGGCGCCGCACCCGTGCCGGTGCCGCCGCCCATGCCGGCGGTGATGAACACCATATGCGTGTTTTCGAGGTGACGAGCGAGATCTTCAGCGGCTTCATCGGCGGAGAGCTTGCCGATATCCGGGCGTCCGCCCGCGCCATTGCCCTGGGTCAGATGCGGCCCGAGCTGAATGCGTTTTTCCGCCAGCGAGCGCTGCAATTGCTGCGCATCGGTATTGGCCACGACAAAATCCACACCCGGCAGATTCAGCGCAATCATGTTGTTGACGGCATTGCACCCGCCGCCGCCGACACCGAACACCGTGATTCGCGGCGTGAAATCCGTATGCGTTGGCTTCTCGATCGTCAGGTTCAAGGTCATCTACTCATCTCCTCGGAATTAATCGGTAACGAACGCCCCGTTTTCATGTCAAACACGATTTTTTAAAAAATCGACAAAATGGCCGAACCATCCACGCCCGCGCTCGGCGTCGAAGTTGATATCATGCATGGTCTGGCCGTCGCCGGTGGCAAAGGCCAGCAACCCCACCAGCGTCGCGAAGTTCGGCGCGCTTGCCGAATCCGGCAGGCCGATCATCGCGCCTGGCCGCCCCAGCCGCACATGCCGGTCGAGCACATGCGCCGCCAGCTCACGCACACCGCCCAGCTGCGAGGCCCCGCCGGTCAGCACTACCCGCGCCGAACCGGCCCGGCCAAGTCCCGCTGTTTCCAGCCTGTCCCTGGTAAGTTCAAAAATCTCCTCAAGCCGCGGCTTGATGCAGGCAATAAGGTGTGAGCGCGGTGTCTGCGCGATGTGATGCTCCGCCTCGCCCACCATCGGCACCGGCAGCAGCTCGCGCGCATCATCCGGGCTGCTCGCGCAATTGCCATACAGCGCCTTCAAACGCTCCGCATGGGCAATGGAGGTCGAGAGTCCCTTGGCGATATCCGTGGTCACGTGAATCCCGCCCACCGGCAATTGCGCCGTATGCAGCACTTGGCCCTCGGAGAACACCGCCATCGTCGTCGTGCCGCCGCCCATGTCGATCACGGTGGTGCCCAGCTCGCGCTCATCGCCCACCAGCGAGGCCAGCCCCGCCGCCATCGGCGCTGAAACCAGTGCCGCAATATCCAGCTCGCAGCGCGAGAGGCAGGCGGCAAGCGTGCGCAGCGCGGTGCTGCCGGCGTCGATCACATGCAGCTGCGCCGTCAGCGTGTCGCAGAACAACCCGCGCGGGTCGGTCACACCTGGCGTGCCGTCCGTGGAAAAGCTCAGCGGCAGCGCATGAATCGTCGCCCGCCCCTCAGAGCTCGCCCGCGCCCGCGCCTCGCGCACCACGCGCTTGATGTCATCCGCTGTCACCGCACGCCCATCCACCGGCCATTGCACGTTGAACAGGCGCGATTCCGGCTGCCCGCAGGAAAGGTTCACATACACGGATTTCAGCCGCGTATCGGCCATGTCCTCCGCCGCGCCCACGGCGGCGCGGATCGCCCGCTCCGCCTCTTCCAGATCCACGATGCCGCCGGATTTAATTCCCCGGCTCTTCTGCCAGCCAAACCCCAGCGCGCGCAGACGGCCATCCGACTCCGCCCGCCCGATCAGGCAGGCGATTTTCGTGGAGCCGATATCCAGCACGCCGAACGGGCCGGAGCGGACATTCCTTGTCCGCATCGTCTCATCCGGCGGCGGCTTCACCGCCTTGTCCATTCCCTGCGCGCGGCGTGACATGCTGTTCATTGTCTCTCCTGCTTGGGCGTTTTCGACGGTTGCGGCGGCGGCGGTGCCGGGTAAGGCCGCACGACAAGCCTGCCCTGCTGGCGCAGATCAATCGCCTCCACCGGCCTGTCGAGCAATTGCATGCTCTGTTGCAGCGCCGCGATCTGGCCGATCGAATCGGCCTCGCCCTGCGCCGGCAACTTCACCACCGTCTGGTTTTTCAAGATAAGGTTCCAGCGCAACCCATCCACACGTTCAGCCGCCGTCACATGCGCAAGCACCGCCGGGGCGGCCTGCAATTCCGTGATCAGCGTATTCGCGTTTGCCGGCGCATCCGCGCCCGTCAGCAGCAGCAGCGACGGCTCACGGCGCTTCGCCGCCGCCGCGTCCTGGTCAGAGATCACGTTGCCCTGCTTGTCGATAAGCACGAAACTCGGCTGCCCATTGCTGGTGGTTTGCCAGATCGCGAAAGCATTGCGCTCGACGACGTTAACAATCAGCGTGCCCGGCAGCACGCGCTCCACGGTGGCCAATTGCACCGGCCCCAGCTGCTCTACCCGCGCCCGTATTGCATCCAGCGAGAAGCCAAGCGCCGGGTCCCCGGCCTTCACCCCAATGGCCGCCTGCAGCACTGCCGGGTCCGTGGTCTGCCCGCCATTCACCTGCACGTTGCTGATCCGCAGCCCAAGATCCGCCGCCAGCGCCGCCAGCCCCCAGCTGGAGGGCTGCTTTGCCGGTGTTGCCGCCGCCACCGGCGCCGGGGCCGGGGCCGGGGCGGTGGCGGATGGCAGGCTGCGCACCAACGCGGCGCCCGCGCCCAGCACCGAAACAATCCCCAAAAACCAAAGCCCCGGCTTCAGGCTGCGCTTCACCCGGCGGATGAACAGCGTGCGCTGCTTCAGCCGGTCCAGCGGCGGCGGCGGCTTGCGTGATGTGCGCGCGCGTCCAGCCCGCGGCGGCGGAGGCCCCGCTTCCAATGTATTTTGCGCGGCGCCTAAGCGCGGCATGTCGCCCTCTCCACCATCCAGGCGCACAGCGCCGGAAAGTCCATGCCCTCATGCGCCGCCTGCTCGGGCAGCAATGAGGTCGCGGTCATGCCCGGCTGGGTGTTCACCTCCAGCAGCACCAGCCGCCCGGAGGCATCGTCGTAGCGCAGATCGGAGCGTGAGGCGCCACGGCATCCCAGCGCCTTGTGCGCCGCCACGGCGATATCCTTCGCCGCCTTGCTGATCTCCTCGGGAACCTCCGCCGGCAGCACATGGCGCGAGCCGCCCGCCGCGTATTTAGCATGATAATCGTAGAATTTTTCCGCCGGCAAAATTTCCGTCACGGTCAGCGCGCGGTCCCCCAGCACGCCCACGGTCAGCTCCCGCCCGGGGATGTACTGCTCCACCATGGCCGGGCCGAAATGCCAGTTCGCCACAATCTCGGCACGGGAGTTGTCGCCTGGCTTGACGATGTGCACGCCCACTGAAGACCCCTCGCTCACCGGCTTCACCACATAGGGCGGCGGCAGCGGGTCATGGTCGGCCAGCTCGGCGATGTCAATGATCCGGTGTGGCGCCACCGGCAGCCCGGCGGCGGCGAACACCGCCTTGGCGGCGGCCTTGTCCATGGCCAGCGCCGAGGCGCGTACACCGGAATGCGTGTAGGGCAGGCCGAGATAATCCAGCACACCCTGAATCGTGCCATCCTCGCCAAAGCGCCCGTGCAGCGCGTTGAACACCACATCCGGGCGCGGCGTGAGCGCAACCAGCAACGCCGCCAGATCCTCGCCCACTTCCACCGGCACCACCTCGAACCCGGCCTCGCGCAACGCCCCCGCCACCTGCGCGCCAGAGCGCAGGGACACTTCACGTTCCGACGACATACCCCCCATGAGAACAGCCACGCGTATCATACCGGCACTCCAATTCTTTTGATTTCCCACCGCAACGACACACCGGAATTCTCCTGTACGCGCCGCCTCACCTCTTCCCCCAGAGCTTCCAGCTCCGCCGCCGTGGCCCCGCCATTATTCAGCAGGAAATTACAGTGCAATTCCGAAACCTGGGCATTGCCGCGCGCCAGCCCCCGGCATCCCGCGGCATCGATCAGCTCCCATGCCTTCTGGCCGTCCGGGTTAGCGAAGGTGGAGCCGCCCGTGCGCGCCCGCACCGGCTGCGTCGCCTCGCGCTTGGCCTTGATCTCCGCCATCCGCGCGCCAATCACCTGCATCACACCCTTCTGCGCCCGGAAGCGCGCCCGCACCACCACACTATCCGGCGGCAAATTCGCATGCCGGTAGCTCAGCGCCAGCGCCACCGCCGGCAGACGCAGCAACTCGCCCGCGCGCGTCACAATCTCCACCCAGTCCAGCACCCCGGCCACATCACCGCCATAGGCACCCGCGTTCATTGCCACCGCGCCGCCAATGGTGCCGGGAATGCCGGAGAGAAACTCCAGCCCCGCCAGCCCGGCTTCCGCCGCGTGCTCCGCCACGGTCACATCCAGCGCCGCCGCCCCGGCGACGATGCCGTCATCCTCCACCACCACATTGCCAAACCCGCGCGCCAGCCGGATGACCACGCCGTTGATCCCGCCATCGCGCACAATCAGGTTGGACGCCGCCCCGATCACCGTCACCGGCATCTCCAGCGGCAGTTCCTTCAGGAACGCGCATAAATCCTCCACATCCGCCGGGCGCAGCAGAAACTCCGCCGGCCCGCCGACACGGAACCAGGTCACCGGCGCCAGCGGCGCCTGCTCCTGCAACCTGCCGCGCGTGGAGGGAATGGCGAGGGCCATCATCATCTCCGCACCCCGGCCACCCGCGCCGCGTTCTGCAACTCCGCCAGCCCAGCCGGCAACGCCGCCGCCCATTGCGTGATATTGCCCGCCCCCAGGCACACAACGTAGTCGCCATGCCGCGCAATGGCATGCACCATCTCCGCCAGATGCGACGGATCAGACAGCGCCACCACCTGCCGGTGCCCGCGCGCGCGCAGGCCTTCCACCAGCGCTTCCTTGTCCACGCCCTCAATCGGCTGTTCACCCGCCGCATACACATCGGCAACGATTACGGTGCCCGCATCGTTCATGCAGGTGCAGAATTCCTCGAACAGGCTTTGCAGCCGCGTGTAGCGGTGCGGCTGCACCACCGCGATCACATCCCGCGCCCCCGCCTGCCGCGCCGCCTTCAACACCGCGGCAATTTCCACCGGATGGTGCCCGTAATCATCGATCACGGTGACCCCGCCCGCCTCGCCGGTCTTGGTAAAGCGCCGCTTCACGCCTGCAAACTGCGCGAGCGCGGCCTTGATCTGCTGCTCGTCGATCTCCATCTCGTTAGCAACCGCGATCGCGGCCAGCGCGTTCTGCACATTATGGTTGCCCAGCATCGGCAGCTTGAACGGCCCCATGCGCCGCGCCCGCCCGGTGATGCGGTCAGAGATGCGCACCTCAAACGTCGCGCCATCCTTCGAGGTGATGATCCGCTCCGCGCGGACATCCGCCTGCGGCGAAAACCCGTAGGTCACCACGCGATGATCCGAAAGTGCAGGAATCATCTGCTGCACCGCAGGATGGTCGATGCACAGCACCGCGAAACCGTAAAACGGAATGTTAGAGACAAACTGCCGGTAGCCAGCCTCCATCGCCTCCTTCGTGCCCCAATGGTCCAGATGCTCCGGGTCCATATTGGTGACAATGGCGATCACCGCCGGCAGGCGCAGAAAGCTGCCGTCGGATTCATCAGCTTCCACCACCATCCACTCGCCCTTGCCCAGCCGCGTGTTGCTGCCATAGGCGTTGATGATGCCGCCATTGATCACGGTCGGGTCAAACCCGGCGCCTTCCAGCACGGCAGCCACCAGCGAGGTCGTCGTCGTCTTGCCATGCGTGCCGCCAATGGCCACGGCCCATTTCAGCCGCATCAGCTCGGCCAGCATCTCCGCCCGCCGCACCACGGGGATCAGCTTGCGCCGCGCCGCCACAACTTCCGGGTTGTCCTTGGGCACGGCTGTGGAAATCACCACCACCTGCGCCTGACCAAGCTTCTTCGCGTCATGGCCAATAGCCACCGGAATCCCAGCCGCCCGCAGCCGCGCCACATTGGCGTTCTCGGCAATATCGCTGCCTTGCACCTGGTAGCCCAGCTCATGCAGCACCTCGGCAATGCCGGACATGCCAATACCGCCAATCCCAACGAAATGCAGCGGCCCAATGGAAAGCGGCAGCGCCCTCATGCCACAACTCCGGTCGTCACTATGTCAGCCAGTCTCGCCGCCGCATCCACCCGCCCGGCACCAGCCGCCATAGCGGCCGCGTTCGTCAAACCTTCAGTATCCATCAACACAGTCTCGATCTTCTTGGATAAAATTTCCGGTGTCAGCCCGGCTTGGTC
>Ga0255356_1000370_pt1 | contig 31021 bp, 29 predicted proteins | sample HBST100metaG_FD_189944 | JGI IMG/M metagenome (GOLD analysis project Ga0255356, IMG submission 189944) | Peat soil microbial communities from Stordalen Mire, Sweden - H.B.S.T100 | ecosystem: Environmental > Terrestrial > Soil > Wetlands > Peat | place: Sweden: Norrbotten County, Stordalen Mire...
CCTTTGACCCGTAGGTATTATGCGGTATTAGCTAAGGTTTCCCTCAGTTATCCCCCACTCCAGGGTAGGTTAGTCACGTGTTACTCACCCGTGCGCCACTTTACTTATGGATTGCTCCACTTTCTCGTTCGACTTGCATGTGTTAGGCACGCCGCCAGCGTTGATTCTGAGCCAGGATCAAACTCTCGTTTGAAACCTGATGTCTCGCCTTCCTGACGGAGGTCAGGAGGGTCCGACTGTACCCGCGCTCGAAAGCGCAGGGTATCTTACCTTGTGAGAATGATCAAGCCAAACCTGATCACATCTCACGACTGGCATGTTCAACCAATTTGTCAAAGATCCGTACGACTGATCCGCCTAGGCGGGGCCGTTTGGATCGAGGCCCAAGCTGTTACACTCAGGTGTCCTCGAACTTGTTGCGCTTACTGATTTCTGCGTTTCACCGCATTCATCAGCATTTTAGCGCGAACTTTCTAATTTTATCGGCTTTCCCTTATCTTGTCAACCCCTAATCTTTTCTTCACTTGAGGCCGCTCAAACTCGCTGTTGGCGGTTACTCCTCATCTATGAATTCTCGATCTGGCTGACAGGAAAAACCCCGTTCAGAAATATCGCACTGCGCAAAAATATCAAAGAGCAACCAGCAAGACTCGCCCGAGCCAGTAAGGCTCGCGGGAAATATACTCCCGGGTAATGCAATGGCTATGTTCTCTGCGGGATTCCCTACAGGGGTTCAGGGGCTACTGCCTCATCTGGCCCAACGAACTAGCTTCCCACTTCCCTCATCGGGCAGGCCTTAAGGCCACCGGGAGGCTCCACTGCTCAATCTGCAACTTTCAAAGAGTAGCACAGGCTACCCCCTATTGCAAGCTGTGTGCGGCCGAACCGCGTTCCCCTCACTTGCGACTTCCCAACAATATCAACCTCCCGACCGGAATGCAAGCGCCCTGCCTGTGGAAAGCTTGGCAATCTGTGGGAAACTCGTTTTCCCACAGTAAAATCAATGCTTTGCGATCACGCCCAAATCGGTGAGGCCGTTGACGAAGAACTGCATGGCCAGTGCCACCAGCATCAGGCCCATCACGCGCACTAAGACACGGATGCCGGTTTCGCCCAGCACACGGCGCACACTGTCGGCTCCGGCGAGTATCCAATAGCTGATCAGACTGGTAAGAGCAATGGATGCGAGAATGGCGCCCATCTCCCAATGCCAAAGCGAGGGCACCTGGCCGACCAGCACCATGACGGACGAGATGGCGCCGGGGCCTGCAAGCATGGGGATTCCGAGGGGCACGATGCCTGCGTCCTCCTTGGCGGCAGCCTCCTCGGTGTCACCAACGGTCTCCTGGGTGGCAGAGCGCTTGGCCTGCAACATTTCCAATCCAATCAGCAGCAGGATCAGCCCGCCCGCAATTTCAAAGGCCGGCAGCGTAATGCCGAAGAGCCGGAAGATGAGCTGGCCGGCCACGGCAAAGCTGGTGAGCACAATAAAGCAGGTGAGCGCGCCCTTCCGCGCCACATGCTTGCGGCGCAGCGGTTCGGCATCATGTGTGATGGCGAGGAACGACGGGATGGCGGCAAAGGGATCGACAAGAAAAAAGATGGAACTGAGCGCCAGCAGCGAAAAGCGCACGATAGGCGCGCTGCTGAACTGGGTCAGGGCGATTTCAGCTGGGTTCGTCCAAATCACACCTTGAGGCTAGAACATTTACCCGAAACTCGCCAACAGAATGATGTGAGAAAGGACAAAGCGGACCTCTGGCAACACCCCGCACTGCGTTTCGTAGCGATTGACAGAAGGCATCCGATGTTCAATTCCCTGCTCCGATGGAAGCCGCGGCGAAGGCGGCGGCACCCAACATCATTTGCAGGACAAGAACACGCGGGAGTCGTCCTCGCTTAAGAGCTTTGCACCTTGCGACGCATATGTCATCCTATCCGGGCATAACTTAGCTCGACTTACGTGGACTTGAAGGACGCAGTAGCTTTGGCGATAAGTCAAGCGAACATAAGTCATAAAGGATTGAAACATCTCGCGGGATGGATCAATACTGAAGGATGCAACAAGCCCAGGGTTTTGAACTTGTGGATGCCATATCTATAAGGCCTGCTACTTTAACTGTAAGTGGTGAGTAGATACTTCTTTTTCATAGGCAGATGTTTCACGAGACGGGAAACGATTTGCATTGCAGGTCGCGAGCTATTCCGGAACTCATTCGTTGATAAGCGAACGTTTTGTCATCTATTCCACCGAGACCCGGAAGCCCGTCGCCGAAGTGTCTCTGGATGCGCGGCTCTACAATAAGTGCTTGCCAACTGAATCCCAACGCGACCGGCTGGACGTGGTGCTTGTTTCGCCGCGCAATCCCCTCAATATAGGAGCGGCGGCACGGGCCATGGCCAATTTCGGCTTCGAGCGGCTGGCGGTGGTCGCTCCCTATGCGCCCAACTGGCGGGAGGCACGGTCGGCCGTCGGAGCACCGGAGCAGCTCCAAAACGCAAAAGAGACTGCGACGCTGGCGGAGGCTGTGGCCGGATGTACGCTGGTGGCGGGAACCGGAACGCTGACCTACCGCAAGCCCGAGCAAAAAGTGGTGCGGCTGCCGGATCTGGCTCCGCTGGTGCGGCAGGAGATGGAACGCGGTGGACGCGTGGGGCTGGTCTTCGGGCCAGAAAAGCACGGACTTACGCGGGAAGACCTGTCGTATTGCCATATATTGGTAGAAATTCCGACCGACGAGCGGCAGCCCTCGATGAACCTGGGGCAGTCTGTAGCGGTCTGCCTGTACGAACTGGCGGTAAGAGCGTACCTTCCGGAAAAGGTCGCGCACGAGGAAGCCAAAGCGGAAGCAGGCGCAGGCAAACAGGCAGCCGACTCCGGCAGCCTGGAACTGCTGGCCGGGGTGGTAGAGCAGGCCATGGAGGTCGCAGGCTACTCGCCGGTACGGATGCAGGAGGCAAACCGGCATGATCTGCGGTTGCTGCTACGCAGGCTGGGGCTGAGCGAGCGGGACCGGCGGCGCATTCTGGGGCTGTTCCGGCGGATTCTGTGGCGGCTGAAGCGCTGAATTCCGTCCTTGAAGGAAACACTCCTTCAATTCCTTAACTCCTATATAGGTAGCTGGTTGAGAATTTTGTCCTTCCATCCAGCATTTGCTGAATGCCCCGCGTAAAGGCCACGGAGCGAGAGCGGGCACGATTCTTTTCGCCCGCAACGACATAATCCTGTTAGAGTGGCGCACGAAGGTTTACCCATGCTCAAATCAATCCTTTCTTTTTTCAGGCCGTCCTGTTTCAAGTCTTCCGCAGCGTCCTCGGCACGGACAAGCGGCGCAGCTTTCCTTTTCGCACTGGCTTTGGCGCTGAGCCTGACCGCAACGGCGGCGGCAAAACAAGAGGCCGCGGGTAATGCAGGCGGCATAACCGAAGCGGAGCTGAAACAACTGCTGGTGGGCAAGGCGCTCTACCTGCGCGGTGGCTACCTGGACAATTCCCTGAGCTTCAACGAGCACGGCGTGCTGAACGGGCACTCACCGCAGGGGTCTTACACACTCAGCAGCATCGAGATCGAGAAAGTGCGGCTGAGCAAGCGCAAGGTGGAGTTGCTGGGGGCGCGGTATGCGCTGCACTTCCTGGGCGCCTTGCCGTACGAAGATCCGACCAGCGCCGTGGACCGGGTGAGAATTACGCCCAAGAAGAAGTTACTGAAGATCACCATTGACCGCGAGGCGGTGGTGAAAGAAAAGAAAGTGAAGGACAAGGGCGGCAAGCACGCAAAGGAAGGAACGGCCAAGGCGGAGGTTGCCACAGCACCAGCAGTGGAGCAGCCGGCCGAGAAATCAGGCAATGCGAAGACCGCAAGCGCGACGACCTCACCGGAGCACGCGACGAAGCTGCTGAAAGAGACTCTGGACCGAATCTTCGCGCAAGGCCTGGACGAGCGGATGATGGCCGCGATGCCGGATTTCTGGAAGCTGTATTACCAGGCGGCGGCTGCAAAGACAGATTTCCGGCCCACGGACCCAACCGTTCTGCGACAGAACACCGTGGACAAAAAAGCCAGGCTTCTGACAACCTTCGAGCCGGGCTCGAATGAGTACGCGCAGGCCAATGGCATAGCGGGAATAGCGCTGTATCACGCGGTAATCGGAGCGGACGGCAAGCCGGGAGAGATTGCAGTAGCGCGGCCAATCGGATTCGGGCTGGACGAAGGCGCGGTAGAAGCGATTCGGAACGCAAAATTCGAACCGGCAATGAAGGATGGCAAACCGGCGCAGGTAATGCTGGACCTGGTGGTGGAATTCCGGATTTACTCAAAACGGACGGCGACGGGCAAGCCGGAAGCGGAAAAACCAGCCGCAGAACAACCGGCAGCAGAAAAGCCGACCGGGCCGGTGCTGCCGGGGCCTTATAGCGTGCAGCATCCGTAAGGCGAGTGGGGGAGAATGCGGGTTCGGACGCCAGTTCAGGCGCAGATTGGCGTCAACCCGCAAGCTGAGGCAACCGCTGTTTGAGCTGGTTGCAGTCCGGGCTCCTGATCCGTTTCCCTAATCTTCCTGGCGGAGAATTTCTTCAAGCTTGGGTTTGTGCTTGACGGCGCGGCCAGTGCGCGGCTCAGTGTTCACGACGCGCGAGGGCTTGGGCTGGCCGACGCGCTCACGGGCGTTGGCCTTGACGGCTTTGGTAGCCGAAAACCGGGTTGGCTTCCGTTTCCTCATTGCAAGGACTAGTCTGGAATAAATTCTACCGGAGCGACAGAGCCCCGGGACTCTGTGGATATGTCTTTATTCATGGAGTGACGAGTCGGAGGGCCAGGGCAATGGAAGAGCGGGATTTTTTCAATGAGACTACGGAACAGCGTACGCACACGCTGGTATGCCCCAAATGCGGGCAGGCAGCCGAGTACAAGGTGACCTGGGTGGTGCGGCGCAAACGGGCGCAACTTCCCCGTGGAGCAGACGAACGCGATCGGGCCCGCTTCGCCAAAGCGCAGTCTTACATGGTAAGACGCGACGACAAATTGTCTTGCGCGAACGTTCGCTGCCGTAGGCCATTCGAGATTACTCAACTGCAATCGCTGGCGTTTCTGTCAGAGTAAGCGGGTTTTGAGGAGGCACGATGCACATTCAGCTTCGTTTTTCGATGCGTTTCCATGTTCTGCTGCTGGCGCTGATTGCCCTGCCGTGGGCAGTTCCAGCGCTGTGCCAACAGGTGCCCATCCAGTTGCCCAAGCCGCAAGTGACCGCGGGCATGCCGCTGATGGAGGCGCTGGCCAAACGCCAGACAACACGGGCTTTCCTGGACAAGCCTCTTCCGGCGCAAACCCTCTCGAACCTGCTGTGGGCGGCGTTTGGCGTGAATCGTCCGCGCGAAGTGAAGCCGGGAGTGGGGCGAACCGCACCCTCGGCCATGAACCAGCAGGAAGTTGAGCTCTACGTAGTGCTGGCGGACGGGGTGTATGTCTACGAGGCGGAGCAAAACCGGCTGCGCCCGGTCGTGGCCGGAGATGTGCGCGACAAGATCAACCACAAAGCAGCCCATGCTGCCGTAACGCTGGTGTATGTGGCGGACGCCAAGCGGGATTACGCACAGGTGGACACAGGGTTCATCGGGCAGAATGTGTACCTGTTCGCGGCCTCGGAGGGGTTGAACGCGTGGTTCTACGCGCTTCATGGGCAGGATGTGGCCGCAGCGCTGAAGCTGGCGGAAGGACGGAAGCCGCTTTACGCGCAGTCTGTCGGGTTTCCACCAAAATGAGACAGTTGCGGTACAAGTACGACATGGCCGGGACAGATGTCTTACGTCAGTATGCCAGCACGCCGCGTCTGCGAGGCTGGCTGGCGCTATGCTTGGGGATGTGTTTGAATCGAAAGTGAAAGCGGCCGTGCACTAGAGGTAGTCAAGCGGTCCGCAAGGAGATATATATGGCAAATGCTCAGCTTCCCACCGATAAATGCAACACGGCTCCCGACCAGGCGGAGACGCTGGACGTACGGCGCGACCTGGGACACACATTTCTGGTTATCGCCGGGCAATTTGCCGTGATTGCGACAGTGCTGCTGCTGTGGGTAAGACAGGATCTGAGCTACTCGCCGGGGTGGGCGCACCCGATTGCCTATTACTTCTACATTGTGCTGGGCGTAATTGCGGCACTAGGCGCGGCGGGCTTTGTACTGCGCCGGGGAACACTGCGGATCAACTAAATCTATCTGGTCAAATCTCTCTGAACGGATGCGCGATGCATACACGCCGCTTGGGTTAGGTGTACCTTGAACGCGCCTTTGTCCTTATCGAGGAGCACTCGGCGAGCGAAGCAGAGATCGATATTGTTGTGACCGGGGCTGTCCGCGACCTCCTTTCCTCACCGTATTCGTAAATCAGATCAGTTGTTAGAACAAATCCAGAGTTACTGTACTGTTGTAGGGGGCTTGCGAGGTGGCTTTTCCTTGAGGAAATAGCCACTTGGCAAGCATGGTTCCGATATGTGGCAATTGGAGAATAACTGTAGGTTGCGTGGACTGATATGCGAGTGCGGACCAATGTGACAAAATGTCTTCAGAACCCACAGAGACAGGTCTGTAGATGACGAACAAGCCAGAAGGACGAATTCCACTCGACGATCTGCTTGTTTTCCATAAGCTGGCACGCTCTCTGGCGTCCAGCTTCGACTTGGATACGATCCTGCGCACAATCCTGGAACACATGGAGCGGCTTGTCGAGGCGGAACTGTGGATGCTGCTGATGCTGGACGAGGCGAAGCAGGAGCTTTACTGCCCGATCGCCGCGGGCGGGGAACATGAAGATCTCAAAAACTTGCACCTGAAGGTTGGCGAGGGCGTAGCCGGCTGGGTGATGGAGCACGGAGAGACGCTGATCGTTCCCGAGTCTGTGGATGACCCGCGGATCAGCAAGCTCCGAAGCGGGAAGCCGCGCATTGTGCGCTCTGCGGTTGCACTGCCGCTGAAGGGCCGCAAGGGCACACACGGCGTGATCGAGGTTTTCAATCCGCACACGGATCAGATGAACGACTACACGATCGCGTTTCTGCATATTCTGGCCGATCATGCGGCGATCGCCATTGAGAATGCACGCGACGTGGCCCGCATCCAGCAGTTGACCATCACGGACGATTGCACCGGACTCTACAACGCGCGCCATCTCTACGATGTGCTGAGCCGGGAGCTGGACCAATGCCGCAAACAGAAGCAGCCGGTGAGCCTGGCATTTCTTGATCTGGATCGGTTCAAGCTGGTCAACGACGCACATGGGCACTTGGTAGGGAGTGAACTGCTGGCCCGCACCGGTCAGCGGCTCCAGGAACTGAGCCGCAAGCAGGACTGGTGTTTCCGGTACGGCGGCGACGAATTTGTGATTCTGATGCCGGAGACCAACGCCAATGACGCTCTGCAGCAGGCCGGGGCATTGCACCACGCGCTGGTGGAAACGCCGTTTCAATTGAAGAACGGGATCAACATGAAGGTAAGCGCCAGCGTAGGCATAGCTACCGCTCCCGGCGATGGGGCTACGGTCTCGAGCCTCATCAGCATCGCCGACGCGCGCATGTACACGGTGAAGAGCACGGGCCGTGGCAGGGTGCAGGGCGCGTAAAGGCGTGGTTCAGCCTACAGCGAAACCAGAGTTGATGTATCCCGAAACCGCAGCGCTCAAGTCAACTTGGCCCCCAGGGAGCGGCGACCCTGCACTGCTCAACAGAATATAGCTACACTCGTTTTGCTCTAGATGTCGAGGTTCTTCACGTCGAGCGCGTTATCCTCGATGAACTTGCGGCGCGATTCCACATCTTCGCCCATGAGGACGGTGAAGATGGCGTCGGTTTCAGTGAGGTCTTCGAGCTTGACCTGAAGCAGAGTGCGGCGCTCAGGATCCATGGTGGTTTCCCAAAGCTGGGTGGAAGTCATTTCTCCCAGGCCCTTGTAGCGCTGAACCTGGTAGTCCTTCTTGCCCTGTTCGACAATGTAGGAGAACAGCTCACGGGCAGTGCGCTTTTCAACCGGATCGCGCAGAACGCGGGCGGTGCGACGAGCCGGTTTGGTGCCTACCTTCACTTCCGCATTTTCAGAAGCCTCTTCGCTATCGGCCTCTTCGTTCTCGTCGGATTCGGCTTCGCTGACATCGGCGCTCGCTGTGACAGCGGCAACCTTGGGGGCGAACTCGATGATGAAGGGCGGCTCGAGATACTCCTTGATCTGGACGTACTTGGACATCATCTGGCGGAACTCGGGGCTGGAGGCCAAAACCCAGTCGATGTGCCGCGAGGCGCCCTGCGCATCGACGAAGCTGATGGACCAGGTGTGATGCTCCTCGTCTTCAACCGGATCGCCCAGCGACTTGAAGGCGAATTCTTCGGCACGCGCTGCCAGTTCGCTGTGAAGTTGGAGCAACTTGGGCGGAACTTCGCTCTCGGCCTTCGAGGTGATATCGGCGCGATGAAGGATCTCGATGCGGGCGATCATTTCCGTCAAGACTTCGTTGTGGATGTGCTTGTCCACCCTATCAGCGAAGCCAAGGTACTCATTCAGGATGTCCATGAAACGGACCAGATCTGCGCCCTCGATGCGGTTTGCAGCCTCGCCGTGACGGACGATCATGCCCTCGGAAGCACGCTTGACCATCACCTTCACAAACTCATGCTCATCCTTGATGTACTGCTCGAAACGGCCCTTCTTTATTTTGAAGAGCGGGGGCTGAGCGATATAAACATTGCCCAGCTTGATCAACTCCGTCATGTGGCGGAAGAAGAAAGTGAGCAGCAAAGTACGAATGTGGGCGCCGTCCACATCGGCATCGGTCATGAAAATGATCTTGTAATAACGAAGCTTTGAGGGATCGAAGTCATCCTTGCCGATGCCGCAGCCGAGCGCGGTGATCATGGCGCGGATTTCCTCGTGACCCAGCATCTTGTCGTAGCGTGCCTTTTCAACGTTGAGGATTTTGCCTTTGAGGGGCAGGATGGCCTGGAAACGGCGGTCGCGGCCCTGCTTGGCAGTGCCACCTGCGCTGTCGCCCTCAACCAGATAAAGTTCGCAACGCTTGGGATCACGCTCACTGCAGTCGGCCAATTTGCCGGGCAGGCCAACGCTGTCGAGCACGCCCTTGCGGCGGGTCAGGTCGCGCGCCTTGCGGGCAGCCTCGCGGGCATGAGAAGCCTCGATGGCCTTGCCGATGATGCGCTTGGCTACAGGCGGGTTCTGTTCGAGGAACATGGCGAGCCGCTCGTTGACGAAGGCCTGCACCGTGCCGGCGATGTCGGAGTTGAGCTTACCCTTGGTCTGACCCTCGAACTGAGGCTGCGACAGCTTGACGCTGATTACCGCAACCAGCCCCTCGCGCACGTCATCGCCACTCAGATTATCTTTCAGGTCCTTGAAAAGCCCCATCTGCTGGCCGATGGCGTTGATGGTGCGGGTGAGCGCGGTGCGGAAGCCGGACAGATGCGTGCCGCCGTCAACGGTGTTGATGTTGTTGGCAAAGCTGAAGACAGTCTCCGAATAGCTGTCGTTGTATTGAAGAGCGATTTCGATCTCGACGTTGTCGCGCATGGCCTCCATGACAATGGGCTTGTCATGCAGTACGGTCTTGCCGCGGTTCAGATGCTTGACGAACTCGGAGATCCCGCCTGCGTAACGGAACTCGGCGTGACGGGGATCGCCAGTCTTGGGATCCGCGGTGCGCTCGTCAGTGAGAGTAATGGCAAGGCCCTTGTTGAGGAAGGCCATTTCGCGCAGGCGCTGTGACAGCGTGTCGTAGTTGTATTCGCTGACGCTGAAGATGCTCTTGTCTGGCAGGAAATGGATCTTGGTGCCGCGCCGTTTGCTGGTGCCTTCCTTGCGCAGTTCGCTGACCGGAGCGCCGCAACTGTAGTCCTGCTCCCAGGTGTAACCGTCGCGCCAGATCTCGACATTGAACTCCTGCGAAAGAGCGTTGACGCAACTGACGCCGACGCCATGCAGACCGCCGGAAACCTTGTAGTTGGAGGCGTCAAACTTGCCGCCGGCATGGAGCACGGTGAGGACCACCTGCACGGCCGGCATCTGCTCGCCACTGGACAGCGTCATCATGTCCACGGGAATGCCGCGGCCATCGTCGATGACCGTAACAGAGTTATCCACATGGATGATGACGTCGATCTTGGTGGCGTATCCAGCCAGAGCCTCATCAACGGAGTTGTCCACCACCTCGTAAACCAAGTGGTGCAGCCCCATCTCGCCGGTTGAGCCAATGTACATGGCCGGGCGGAGACGAACCGCCTCCAGACCTTCGAGAACCTTGATGTTCTCGCCGGAATAGCTGTCATTATCGCCGTGGTTCGGAGTGCCGTTCACTGCTTCAGTCGCCATAGGATTCCATTTGCCGCACTTATGTTGCGAGCCCACTTGGGAAGGATGCCCCGGGCTGTGTTTGTTGCTGAGAAAACGGGATTAAGCGCCTGAAAAACGAGGGTTTTCAGGCCATCATTTCTGACTCCATTTTAGCATGTTGGGAACGTCTGGAAGAGGGATGAAAAGGCACGTTGGAGGGGAGTGACTGTGGCAAACAAGGCACTTTTGGCATGACCTCGGTAATGTATATGGTTACCAGTTGTGTATGCACTTGATATATATATACTTACCATGGATTCGTGGGCTACTCTTCTGTGTGCAAGGAGAGATTTCTCCTGGCAATTCAAATCAGAAGAGGTTACCTACCATGAAACTCGCTGTCCGTATATTTGCCATGTTCATCGTTGTTGTCGGTCTTGCTGCCGCCTCCGTTTCTTCCGCGACTTCAAATACTCGCCCGAGCCACCAGGCACTTACGAGCACGGGGCCAAGCAACGACAGCTTGCCTATTCCACAATGCGGACCGTATGTCCCCTGCCCTAGCTACCCCGTATCAGGAAAGTAGCACGAAAGTTGCACAAACAAATCCATATTGCGGTTGAGTGACGGTAGGCTTGTTCGATATCCTGTGAACGCTATCAGGGTATCAAACGAGCCCATTATGACCTCACAGATCGCAATGACGGCGATGAGCGTAGCGGAATTTTGCTTCTGGGTCTTGCTCGGCTTGCTGTTCTGGAAGAAAAATCTCCATCACCGCTTTCCAGCGATGGGATTTTATCTGGCGCTGCGGGTGATTTCGACGCCCGCCTTGATGGCAATTCTCTACGCTCAATCGCAGCCGTGGGGTCACGGTTACTACGTAGTCTACTTTTGCTCCTACTGGGCTGTATATCTTGCCAGCGCATTGCTGTTGTTCTTCATCTGCATGGAGATTTTCCGGTCCGCGCTTTCGGCGCTTCCTGGGCTGATGAAGATTGGGATCATGATCTTCCGCTGGGTGGTTCTGGTCTCTGTGATCGTGACTTTCTCTTCAATTTCCTTCATGCACAAGGGGCTTCTTACCGTTCCCGACGTTGTGAGCGGACTAATGCGCTCTGTAGGCATTCTGGAGCTTTGCCTGCTGGCTTTCCTTTGCCTGAGCATGAATGCGCTGCGCCTGTCGATTCGCGATATTTCCTTTGGGCTCGCCTTGGGCTTTGGCCTGATGGCCACCGACGATTTTATCGCCGCGCTTATCATGACCTCGCACAGGCTCACGCTGACCGCTTCTGCACAGTTCGTCTATGAGGGAGTCATCCTGGTTTCACTGGGAATATGGGTGGTTTATTGCGCCCTGCCGGAGCCAGCACGCAAACCCGTGGTGATGTCGGCCAACTCCGCAATCTACCGCTGGAACGAAATCGCCTCTGCACTGGGGCATCCCGGGACGCAGGTTGCCGTGCAGCAGCCAGCCAACAGCTTCTTCCTGACCGATGTCGAGGATGTGGTGGAGAAGGTAATCAGCAGGAACCTGAAGGACCGCAAATCGGAGTCCTAAAAGCAGGGACTAGGGACTAAGGGACTGGGAACCAAAAGAACAGGGACAAACAAAGGCCGCGGAAACCCGCGGTCTTTGTTTGTTCTTGAGCTTGAATTCTGCTACTCGGTGACGACGGGATCGACGGAGGCAAAACGCCCGCGGTTGCCGTGGTCAGAGAACTTGACACGCCCGGTGACCTTGGCGAAGAGCGTGTCATCGGAGCCAAGACCGACGTTGAGGCCGGGCTTGATGCGGGTGCCGCGCTGGCGCATGATGATGGAGCCGCCGGTTATGAGTTGGCCGGCAAAGGCCTTCACGCCCAGCCGCTGTGCATTGGAATCGCGTCCGTTTGTGGAGCTTCCTCCACCCTTTTTATGTGCCATTGCCGAATCCCCTTCTGAATTTCTTAAGTGCGCTGCCTAGAGCAGTTCTCCAATTCCCGTGGAGTCTCTGGCAGTGTGCAAGGTGGCTTTTTCTTGGGAAAAAAAGCCACTCAATGGTTGTGTTTTCCCTCTACACCAATTGGAGAACCGCTTTAGTTGGCGGCGGTATAGGTCACACCGTCGGCCTCAATGGCCTTGATGCGCACCTCTGTAAAGTTCTGACGATGCCCCTGGAGCTTCTTGTACTGCTTCTTGCGCTTCAGGTGGAAAACCAGGATCTTGTCAGCGCGGCCCTCGCCGAGCACTTCGGCGGTCACCTTGGCGGTGGAGGGTTTTGCGACGGTTCCGGGCTCGCCGGAAACTGCAAGCACATCGCCAAACTCGACGGTCTTGGCGTCCTGGTCCTGGGAAACAACGCTTTCAATCTTCACGACATCGCCGGGAGCGACGCGGTACTGCTTGCCACCGGTGCGAATCACTGCGTACATGACAAATCCTCCAGCACGCTGGGTCTTCAAACCAGGTGCACAAAACTCGAATCCGTGTGCTCGATTGGGGCGGATACAGACAACAACTGCATCGGAAAGCGGGCCGCACACACGTCACAACGACGGTGAACCCGGCAACTCACGCACACCCACACAAGGGTGCATCGCCAAACTCTATGATTCTATCGTTAAACCGCAAGCCGGGTCAATTTACCGGAATTATCGGTAGTGGGTCAGTTTGGTTTTCCGCAGAGGATGCGTTTCTTTTTCAAATCAGAAATTGCGGCAGATGCCCAAACCCATAGGACAAGCAAAATAGCTCCGAAGATTATTTCTACGCCCATTGCCGCTATGAAAATCCAGATATTATGCGTATGGACATAAACGACAATAGGCCAAGCCCAGAGTGTTTGACTGACAAGAAGCGATACGCAAAAATGTCTTGAGGTCATTTTCTCTTTCTGGTGGGGGAGGTCACTTTGATCTAGACAATTGTTCGGTAAACCGAACAATGGATACCAAAATACAGGAAAAGATGGTGGATGGCAATTTCTTTACCTGTCCGCCTCGGTCGTCATATCAGCAATTTGAGGGAAAAGCGTGGCTTGTCTCAGACTCTGCTTGCCGATATGGCGCAGATTGGACGGGCACATTTATCGCAGATTGAGAATGGGGCTGTAGCAGCGAGAATTGATACTCTTTATGCCCTGGCGCAGGCTCTGGAAATGACTTTGGAAGAACTTTTTCGCGGCCTCTAGATGAGCAAACCTACCAATTCCTCAACGGTCCAGACATGCGGTCTTGGCTCCGACGTAAGCATGCACTTGCTTTCGATGCGCCGACCAAGTTCTGCACGGCCAAGGCGTCTGCTCGACTACGCCAGAGTCCGCTTCACTTCGGCAATGCCTGGCAGAGCTAAAACAGCCTCATTGCTTCTGTCTCGAACTTGCAGGTTAAGCCTTGCTCGGTAAATGCTTCACCTATGTTGCACTCTCAGAGCGCCATATGCAGGGGCAAGGTTTTCTGAGAGCAAGCTCCTGTTGAGTAAATTTTCTGAGGGCAAGCTCATGTTGAGTAAATTAGAGTAAATCGTATGAGCTATTTTGATGCGCCGACCAGAAAAGTCAGAGCAATCTTCTCCGGCATTCACATTGCGCAATGGGGGCCGTGGCAACTCTTCTGGCTGGCTCTGGTGATACGTCTGGCCGTCATCGGAATCTTTCACTACTACAACGTGCGTACCAGTGAGGATCATTTCGGTTTTGGCTATGAGATGGGTCGAATTGCCAGAGCATTAGCTACCGGACATGGCTATGCGGATCCCTTCCATGGCCATACTGGACCAACGGCCTGGATTGCACCGGTTTTTCCACTCATTTTGAGCGGCATCTTCAAAATTTTTGGTGTTTACTCCAAGCTTTCCGCCTTGGCGATTCTTTCCTTCGACAGCCTTATCAGCGCACTGATTGTGCCGTTGGTCTGGGAAACGGGCGAACGATGCTTCGGCTTAAAAGTGGCGCGCTGGTCGGCATGGATCTGGGCGCTCTATCCGGCTTCCATGCAATTTGCCGTGAAATGGATTTGGGAGATGACACTCACGGCCTTTCTTTTCCAACTGGCGTTCGTGATTGCATTGCGCATGGGCCGTATCGGGGACGGAGAAAACGGTCCTACGTGGAAGCGATGGCTGAGCTTTGGCTTGGTGTGGGGATTGATTGCACTGACCAATCCTAGTCCGCTTCTCTTTTTGCCGGTTTGCGGGATTTGGGTTCTAGCGCGGGGAGGTCGTGCGTGGACTCGGCAACTGCCTAAGGCGGTCTGTGCGGGGCTGCTCTTTTTTGCCATGATTGCTCCTTGGGTGATACGGAATGAGCGAACCTTCCATGCCTCGATTCCGTTCAGATCGAACTTCGGCGCTGAACTTTACATGGGCAACGGGCCAGGAGCGAATGGCTTTCTTATGGAATATGACCACCCAAATATGTCCATAGTGCAGTACAAACTGTACGCGAAGATGGGTGAGGTTTCTTATACTTCCTGGCGAGGAAAACTGGCCAGGCAAACCATTAGCGCGGATCTGCCTCGTTTTGCCAAGCTCTGTCTGATCCGTGCCTATTTCTTTTGGTTCGGTGTTCCGAATCCATCCGGGCATTTAGGAAACGACTTCGGGAGGGCTTTAAACTATGGCTTCACCTCCGTGGCCGCTTTGCTTGGGCTGGCACTGGCACTGCGGCGTCGGCTTCCTGCTGCGAGGCTCTTTGCTGCAGCCTTCGTGCTGCTTCCTGTGGTCTATTACATTGTTACCGCTCATGCGCGCTTTCGTCACCCGCTTGAACCGCTCATGACTGTGCTTGGTGTCTTCCTGTTTCAACAAGCGAAGCAGCAATGGGGCTTTTCCTACTTTCGCTTCACCTTGCCGCGTGGTTTAAGGATTTCTTCCTGGGCAAGAGGCAAACAGAGGGCATCCGCCCTGGAGGGGCGGATCGAACGCTCGCGCCACGGATTGCTGAATCCAATGACGGTGCTGGGCTTTCACACCGCCCCTACGGGGCGGGAATCCCTTGCTCGAACCCTTCCCCAGGGTTTCACCCTGGGCTATTTTCGTTTCTTCCCTCCGGGAAGAACTGCGCTGGATGCCTCGTTATTCCCCCACTTAGAACTGCTGCATTAGCACCAGAGTCCAGGCAGACACTCCGGTTTGTGGTAGCTGACAATGGCCGCAAATCAGATGCGCGGCGGGAGGACATAGAAGAGGATGGCGAAGTAGTGAAAGATGCTGCCGGCGAGAACGAAGATGTGCCAGGTGGCATGGAAGTAGGAGATACGGTCCAGGGCAAAGAAGATGATGCCGAACGTGTAAGCGAGTCCGCCGGCGCCCAGCCAGAAAAGGCCGTGCCAACCGAGGGCATGATAAAGGGGTTGGGCCGCGAAAATAATAAGCCAGCCCTGCATCAGGTAAACGATCGCCGAGAGAACCGCCAGGGGGCCATGGGTGAATTTTTCCATGGCGACGCTCTTGGAGACAACGCCGATAACAGCCAGTCCCCAGACAATGCCGAAGATGGTCCAACCCACCGGCCCACGCAGCGAAACCAGCGTGAATGGCGTGTAGGTGCCCGCGATCAGCAGATAAATGGACGAGTGGTCGAGGATGTGGAAGACAGGCCGGGCGCCGGTGCGGACCAGCGAATGGTAGAGCGTGGAACAGAGGTAAACGAGGATCAGTGTGCCGACAAAGATGGAGCAACTGACAATGTGCCAGACATTGCCGCGCCTGGAGGCTTCCACAATGAGGTAAGTCCCGCCGGCAATGGCGAGGGCAGCCCCAATGCCGTGCGTGATGGCATTGGCCAGGATATCTCCAAGGTTGTAATGAGGATGCACAGGTTGATAATAGCTCTCGGAAGAGTTGCACTAAGCGGCCGCCGGCGGAAAATTGCTCAGCATTTCAAATTTGGGCATACCGGAAAAATTGGCGGCCGTTCATCGATTTGCTTCAGAGATTTTTAAGGTAGGAAACGGCCTGCCGGGGCCTGGCTTGCAAGAAAAGCAAATCAGGCGCGAGGCAGGCACAAATGGATGTGGGTGCGGCACGAATTTCTCCGGGAGATAAGAATCAGGCAGCAAGGTTGGCAAGTGGGCTGAACGGACACCTGATCGAGGTGGCGCAGGGCTACCAGCAAGTGCTGGCACGGAACCCGCAGCATCCGGCAGCGCTGGTGGGAATGAGCCTTGTTGCGTTGGCCAGCCGACAGACGGAAGCCGCGGTCAAGATGGCCCGGGCAGCCGTTGCTGTTGCGCCCCCTGCCACACCTTTGCAGGGCACGGCGTGGGTGACGCTGGGCCAGGCGCTGAAGGCCGCCGGACAGCGCGAAGAGGCGGAAGAGGCTTACAAGCAGGCCATCTCCCTGGACGGGATGAATGTACTGGCCCGAATGGGGCTGGGAGAGTTGAAGCTTGCCGGAGACAGGCCGGAAGAAGCGGCGCGTGAATTTGAACTGGCCCTGCGGCGGCAACCGGCACTGGTAGCCGCGCACATGGGCATGGGCAATGCACTGGCCGTAACCGGGCGGAACGAAGAGGCGCTTGCGCGCTACGAACAGGCGCTCAAACTGAGGCCTCGGCTACCGGAAGCCGAGTTTGCTTCCGGATTTGTGCTGGCGCGGCTTGGGAAACAGAAGGAAGCCGAGATCCGGTACCGGCGTGCACTGATGGAGCGTCCGGATTTTGCGGCGGCTTGGCTGAACCTGGGGTGCCTGCTCAGGGACCAGGGGAGCGAGATGTATTCCGAAGCAGCGTTGCAGCGCGCCGTGGAGTTGCGCCCGGAGCTGATTGCGGGCTGGATCACCCTGGCAGCCCTGGAGCGGGAACGCAATCGTCCGGAAAGAGCGGAAAAGTACCTGCGCAAGGCCTTTGCGCTGAACCCGGAACAGGTGGAAACGCTGGTGTCATGGTGCCAGCTCCGCGCGGCGGAAAATGATTTGGCAGGGGCGTGGGAATGGCTGCGCTGGGCTCTGGCGCGCAATCCTGAAAACTCCGAAGCCGTGAACATGCAGGGCATTCTGCTGCATACCGAGGGCCGGTTCGCCGAAGCTGTGGAGGTATTCAAGCGGGCTGAAGCTTTGGGGAACAAGGCGGCAGCTTCAAACCGGGGAAATTCGCTGCTGGATCTGGACCGGATGGAGGAGGCGCTGCGGGCACAGGAGGGAGCAGTCGAACTCGATCCGCTGAACCCCGGCGCGCAGTACAACCTGGCGCTGACGCAGTTGCGGCTGGGCAAGTGGGAGCAGGGCTGGGCCGGATATGAAGCACGCTGGCGATTCCGCGAGGTTCATCGGGTGCCAAGAACGTTCAAGCAGCCCCGGTGGCAGGGCGAGGCGCTGAAGGGCCAACGAGTGCTGCTGCACGCCGAGCAGGGACTGGGCGATACGATTCAGTTTTGCCGCTACGCAACATTGGTGGCGGCGCGGGGCGGCACAGCTATTTTGCAGGTGCGGGAACCGGTGAAACGGCTGGTGGGTTCACTGGCTGCGGTGCGGGCCGGGCAGGTGGAAACAGCGCTACTGGGCACAAAGTCACCGGATTTCGACCTGGAATGCCCGCTGATGAGTCTGCCTGCGGTCTTTGGAACCACGGTGGAGACGGTTCCCTGGCCGGGAGCTTACCTGGGGGCGGAGCCGGAGCTGGCAGTGAAAAAGCGTATGCAGTTTCCGTGCGTGCGGCCCGGACTGCGTGTAGGGCTGGCATGGGCGGGTAATCCCCGCTACAAAGCCGACAAGCAGAGATCTATGCAGTTGGAGACGCTGCTGCCGGTGCTGCGCACGCCGGGGTTTACCTGGATTTCGTTGCAGAAAGGCGAACCGGCTGAGCAGTTGACCGATTTGCCGGATGGAGTGTTTGTGTGGGACGGGTCAAGCCAAGAGCAGGATCTGGCCGAAACGGCGGCGCTGATTTCGACGCTGGACCTGGTGGTAACAACCGATACATGCATTGCGCACCTGGCCGGAGCGATGGGCAAGCCGGTGTGGATTCTACTGCCACATCTGGCGGATTGGCGCTGGATGCAGGAGCGGGAAACAACGCCCTGGTATCCGACGGCGCGGCTGCTGCGGCAGAGCAAGCCGGACGATTGGGCCGGAGTCGTGGAGCGCGCCAGCGAGGATTTAGGTAGGTTTCTCGACTTGCGCCAGAAGCCGGTGAGCGGGTTGGAGAAACAGCAGTTTCCGGCTTCCCGGCTCCTCCCGGCGTAATTCGCAAGCGAACAAAAAAATAGGGAAATTGTCCTTGACTTCGTGATCTCTATTATATAGAGTACTTTTTATCGAGGACTACTCTGAAGATAAACAGGGTCCTCGCAGGAGGTTGCTATGGCGCTAAATGCTGAAGAGCAGGAACTGAGAGACAGACTCAGCTTGATTGAGAGCATGATAGCTCAAGGCCGTCGCAGCACTGAAAGCTGGGGGTGGATATTTATCTTCTGGGGCGTTGCCTACTACATTGCGATCGCCTGGTCCGCTTGGGGAAACAATACCTCGCGGGCCTGGAATATCACCGTAACAGGGGCGATGATCGTAGCGTTTGGCGCCGTGGTGTGGCGCATGTCCTGGCGCAAGCAGAGTTCGCGATCTGCCACGCATTTGGGCCGCGCTGTTATCGCAATCTGGATCGCTGTAGGGATTTCGTTCATGGTCCTCCTTCCGTCGTTGGGCATCGGAGGCAGGTCCAATTCGAATTTGGTTGTTGCGGTCATTGGAACGCTACTGGGCACGGCCAATGCGGCTTCCAGCATCATTCTCAAGTGGAAGCTACAGTTTGCCTGTGCGGTGATCTGGTGGGCCACAGCGGTGATCTCCTGCACTGGCAACAAATGGCAGAGTTTTATTGCAATTTTGACGGCCAACTTCTTTTGCCAGATTGTCTTCGGGATCTATGGGATGATCTGCGAAGCCCGCGTGCGCAGGCAGGACGAGTCCCATGCCTGAGTTGCCGGAACTCAATCCGATCATTCACGGTAAGCTGCGCCTGGCGCTTCTCTCGCTGCTGGCCGGGATCGAAGAGGCGGAGTTTACTTGGCTGCGCGCGAAGACCGGCTCGACGGACGGCAACCTGGGCGCGCAACTCTTGAAACTCGAAGAAGCCGGCTACGTAGCCGTCGAAAAGAAGTTCGTCCAGCGCAAGCCGCAAACTCTCTACCGCATGACCGAAGCCGGCCGCAAGGCTCTCACCGAATACATCTACGCGCTGAGGCAATTGCTGGGCAGAGCCATGAACGGCTAGGGAAGAGCTTTTATTCTTCCGGGTGAAGGCTTTTCCGCACGCGCTGCATGATGCCGAGATAGTAGGCTAGGTTGTGGATGCTGTTGAGCGTCCCCGACAGCGCCTCGCCGCACTGCATCAGGTGGCGCAGGTAGGCGCGCGAGTAGTGGCGGCAGACCGGGCACTGGCAGGCCGGGTCGGGTGGATTCTGGTCTTCGGCATAACGCCGAGCCTTGATGTTGAGGCGGCCCTCGCTGGTAAAGAGCAATCCGTGGCGGGCGGCGCGCGTCGGCAGCACGCAATCCATCATGTCCACACCCATGCGGGCGTACTGCTCAATCTCGTCCGGGTAGCCGACGCCCATGACATAGCGCGGTTTATCGGGCGGCAGCATGGGCAGGACCTCGGCGATCATTTCCAACGTCAGCTCGCGGGGTTCGCCGACGCTGAGTCCGCCGATGGCGTAGCCGTCAAAATCCATTTCGATCAGGCGCTCGGCGCACTGGCGGCGGAGATCGGTGAACATGCCGCCCTGCACGATGCCAAACAAGCTCTGCGTGCGACCCTGGAACTCGTCGCGCCAAACAACCTCATCGCGATGGGCGCGGAAGTGATCGAGCGAGCGACGGGCCCAGGCCATGGTGAGGCGCAGGCTCTCCTCGGCTCGCGTGCGGTCGGCGGGATATTCGGTGCACTCGTCGAAGGCCATGCAGATATCCGCGCCGAGAGCGATCTGCACATCGATGGAGTGTTCGGGAGAAAAGAAGTGGCTGCTGCCGTCCAAGTGCGACCGGAAGCTGACGCCGTCGTCCGTGACCTTGCGAAGGCTGCTGAGCGAGAAAACCTGGAAGCCGCCGGAGTCGGTCAGCATGGCGCGGGGCCAACTGATGAAGCGGTGCAGGCCGCCAAGGCCGCGGATCAGCTCGTGGCCGGGGCGCAGATAGAGGTGATAGGTGTTGCCGAGAATGATTTCCGCGCCAAGAGATTCCAGCGTGTCCTGCGGGACAGCTTTGACCGTCCCGGCGGTGCCTACTGGCATGAAAACCGGGGTCTGTATGGTGCGGTGGGGCAGATCAAGGCGTCCACGGCGCCCGCCGGGCTCGGTGGTTGCAAGGACTTCGAAAGCTGAACTCACGACTGGACTCACCAGACAATTCTAACGATGTAGACGGCAATTACCCTTTTTTGCCGGACTCGATGCCAAGGTTACAGGCACACCAGACGTCGCTCGGCACCTTGACCACCGCATGAGCGTCCTTTTCGGGAGGCAGGCTGTGGAGCAGCTTGGCCACGGTTTTTCCGCTGCGGGGATCGAAAGCGCGAGATGCTATTTCGTTAAGCGGAACCAGGGCGAAGGCGCGTTCAGACAAGCGTGGATGAGGAATTTCCAGATCCGGTTCGCTGAGCAGTAGATCGCTGAAGAGAAGAATGTCGAGATCGAGAGTGCGGGGGCCGTTGGGAAGCGCGGCAGAGCGTTCGCGGCCAAACTCCTTTTCGATGGACATAAGAGCGCGAAGGAGCTGGCGCGGGGTCAGGTCGGTTTCAAGGGCAACCGCGGCGTTCACAAAGCGGGGCTGCTCAGCAAAGCCGACCGGCGCGGTGGAGTAAAGCGAGGAGCGGCAGACAACGCGGCCAAGGGATGCCAGACGCGAGGCTGCGGCAACTAACGTGTCTGCCGGCTGACCGGCAGAACTGGGCAGGTTCGCGCCCATTCCGATATAAGCAGTGCGCATACTTCAAGGGTATCGCAGTCACGGCGCGAGCCATCCCGCACTTGCAGGAAGCAGATTTTTTCCGGCTTTAACTCGTTCTTTGTCAACAGCCATGGAAGCGGCAATCCGGCGTAAAAGCCGGACTCGCGATCTTGCTGGTAGAATGGTAAGTGCAGCGTTGTGCGACGATTTGCGATTTTTTATTCCCCCTGGAGCGAAACCAGAGCAACTGCGCCCTTGGTGAGCTTCTCAACTGAGCTTTTTCTTGAGAAAAAGCTCAGTTGAGAAGCTTGGCATCCGGAGATATCGACTCAAATCCCGCTATAGCCGCCCCGACGGCCTGAATGGCCGAAACCCGAAAGAAGGATATTAGCCTGTGACCCAGACGATACGCAATATCGCCATCATTGCCCATGTTGACCACGGTAAGACAACCCTCGTAGACGCCATGCTGCGGCAGTCCGGCACATTCCGCGCCAACGAACAGGTGGCCGAGCGCGTGATGGACTCCAACGAACTGGAGCGGGAACGGGGCATCACCATCCTGGCCAAAAACACCGCCATCAACTTTGAAGGCGGCAAGATCAACATTGTGGATACACCGGGCCACGCCGATTTTGGTGGCGAGGTGGAGCGCGCACTGAAGATGGTGGACGGCGTAATGCTGTTGGTGGACGCGGCCGAAGGCCCCCTGCCGCAGACACGCTATGTGCTGTCAAAGGCTCTGGAAGCCAAGCTCAAGCCCATCGTGGTGATCAACAAGATCGACCGCCCCGATGCGCGCCCGCAGGAAGTTCTGAACGAAATTTACGATCTGTTCATCGACCTCGATGCGGACGAGTCGCAGTTGGACTTCCCCGTACTCTACGCAGTGGCCAAAACCGGCACGGCTACCCTGGATATGGCTACGCCCGGCACGGATTTGCAGCCTCTGTTCGAGGCCATTGTAAACACCATTCCGCCAGCCACCGGCGATCCGGACGGCACGCTGCAGATTCTGGTGGCAAATCTCGATTACTCCGATTACCTGGGGCGCATCGCTGTCTGCCGCGTCTTCCAGGGCACACTGCACACGGGCGACGACGTGAACATTTCCAAGCGTGACGGCTCGCTCGAAAAGATCCGCATCTCCAAGCTGTTCACCTTCTCCGGCCTCAAGCGAACAGAGATTGAAACAACCACCATGGGCGACATTGTGGCTGTCGCCGGCGTGGAAGACATCACCATCGGCGAGACCATCACCAGCGTCGAGAACCCGTCGCCGCTGCCCCTGATCGTCATCGACGAACCGACCATCGCCATTCAATTCAGCGTAAACACCTCGCCCTTTGCGGGTCGCGAGGGGCAGTTTGTAACCAGCCGTAATCTGCGCGAGCGCCTTCAAAAGGAGCTGCTGACAAACGTTTCGATCCGCGTGGAAGATACCGGTTCGCCGGACAGCTTCAAGGTGCTGGGTCGCGGCGAACTGCAACTCGCCATTCTGATCGAGATGATGCGCCGCGAAGGCTTCGAGCTGATGGCTGGCCGCCCGGAGATTGTGACCAAGATGGTGGACGGCGTGCTCATGGAGCCGGTGGAACGGCTGACCATCGACGTGCCTGAGGCGTACACCGGCGTGGTGATTGAAAAGCTGGGGCCGCGCAAGGGCGAGATGACCAAGATGCACAATCACGGTTCGGGCCGTGTGCGCATGGAATTTCGCGTACCCAGCCGCGGCGTCATCGGACTGCGCAGCGTGATGCTGACGGAAACCCGCGGCACCATCGTGATGAACTCGCTGTTCGACGGTTACATGCCCTACCAGGGCGCAATTCCGCAGCGGCCCACCGGCGCGATGATCTCCGACCGCAATGGGATCACCACCACTTATTCGCTGAACGGAATCCAGGAACGCGGCATCCTGTTTGTGGGTGCTGGCGTTGAAGTGTACGAAGGCATGATCATCGGCGAGCACTCGCGCGACAACGACTTGGACGTAAACGTGGTGCGCGAGAAGCATATGACCAACATGCGCCAATCGAACGCCGACGAAGCCATTCGGCTGGTGCCTCATACCGAGCTGAACCTGGAGCAGGCCATCGAATTTGTCGCCGACGACGAACTGGTGGAAATCACACCTACAATGCTGCGCCTGCGCAAGAAGATTCTGCCAGCCAACCAACGACCCAAGCGGTGGGAGAAGGCAGCGCAGGCAGGTACTCCGCCGACGGCCTGATCAAGCAACTTCCCCATGGAAGCAATACCGAACGGCGTCTGGCGCGAAAGCGTGCCAGACGCCGTTTGGCATTACAGGGCGATTATCGATCCGGCACAAAACGATTGCATAACCAAAGAGCTGTCATCCTGAGCGAAGCGCAGTGAAGTCGAAGAACCTGCATTTGTTTCCGCTCTGCTCCGTATCAACCCCATTGGACCGGATCAACTTACAAGATATTCGGCGAAGACCGCTTACTCGGGCAGCTTCTGATCCAGCACTTCCTGGGCGCGCGCCGCACGCCACGCCGCCAGCCGCTTATAGAGCGCCGCATCGGTTCCGGCCAGAATCTCTGCCGCCAGCAGCGCGGCGTTGGCCGCCCCCGGCTTGCCGATGGCCAGCGTGCCCACGGGAATCCCCTTCGGCATCTGCACAATGGAAAGCAGCGAATCCAGGCCGTTGAGCGGCGTTGCCACCACCGGTACACCCAGCACGGGAAGCAGCGTCTTGCTGGCCATGACACCTGCCAGGTGAGCCGCGCCTCCGGCTCCGGCAATCAGCACGCGCAGCCCGCGCGCCCGCGCCGTTTCCGCATACTCTGAGAGCTCGCCGGGCGTCCGATGTGCGCTCAAAACCCGCGCCTCACAAGGGATTTCCAACACCCGCAGAATCTCAATCGCAGGCAAGAGGATCTCGTAGTCGCTCTTGCTGCCCATCACAATACCAACCAAAATCTGTTCGCTCATAGGTTGATTATACGAGTGAGCCTGCGTACAGAGCGAGAGCGCAAGCGGCATAGCTTAACGGGCGTCTGTAACTCTTGTCTCCACTTATCAATGCCGATGCCACGCCTCAAAAGCCACTTCAATCACGGCAAACAGAACGCTGGTAGCGGCCAAAAATCCCTTCGCCCGCTGCCAGTTCTGCTCATGCCGCTCCAGGCGCCGCTCCAACTCCGCAATGCGGCCGCCATTGCCGTCGCCCATCAGGCCGGTCATCTGCGTCTTGAGCATGCTCAAATCGCTCAGCACCTGCGCTTCGAATTCATTCATCATCCGCATCCGCTGGACTCCATCTGTCCTTGAATTATTGGCAATGCTTCCGCTTACGAACTCAGCGGCAGGTTGATGAACAACGCCGTTGAAAACTCCGAATAATTCGGCGGCGTTGAGCCATCATACATCCGGATGTAGAACCGGTCGTTGGCGCTTTCGCGTGAAAAAGTGATGTTTTGCAAAGTAGCGCGCGCCACCAAACCTGTATCTTCTCCTGCCATAAAGGCGAAATCACGCCGCCGTATCTCAAACCCGCCCCCGGTAGGCGGCGTTACACCGGCATTGATTGTCACAGAGCTTCCGCTCAGCGCCGTCACCGTGAGGTTAGTAAGATTGGCAAGCACGGTAGGAGCAACCGGCGCTGGCAGCCATGTGTCAGTCGGCACAGTGGTGCTGGTCTTGATCGCCAGATCGTCAGCCCAGTCGTTGGCAAAGGTTATTGCGTATTTCACCAGGTCCGGATAACTTGCGGTGTAACTCACCTTCACCGTACGCACCACGACCTGCGCGTTCACGTTGGTCGATGGCGCGTTCAGAAGCAGCGCGTCTCCCGGCCACACATCGTCTGCAAAGCTCGCCCCGGTTCCCTTGTAAGTTCCGCTCCACAGCGCGCTGACTCCGACCGCTGCCTGTTCTATCACCAGCGCCGCATTGCGGCAATCCGCGGAGCTGCGCGCCGGGGGGTCTGTCACCGAGCCAATCCACGTAGCTATGGATGGCGTCCCAGCCAGCGCAAGCGCCTGCTGGCTGGCAGTGTTCACCGCGCGTCCCACCGCCCTGCCCACAGTGCGATAGCTTACTGCAATCTGCTCACCAGCCACCGGTATGTACCCGGTATAAAACACCAATGCGCCAGTACTCTCCAAGTGGCACTCGCCTGCTTCAGCCGTAGTGCCGACCCGGCGCGTATAAGCACTGCCACCCGAGGGCGTGCTCACCACCCACCCCGATCCCAGGTTGATCAGGTTAAAGGCGCGCATGCTCCCAATCAAGTTGATGCTGCTGGCCGCCGCCACCGTACAGACTCCGGGCAAACTGGCGATCGCGCCGTCATAAAGAGTTACCGGAATCGCAGCGACTCCATTGACATATTCCTGAATCTCAATTTGTATCTTCCCTGGGCGCACATTCCATTGTCCGCCTGCTGTAATTTCCCCACTATCCCCAAAGGAACGATAGATCGCCAGCTCTCGTTCGCTCTCTGCGCAATGTACCCGAATGCGAAGCGCATATTGGTTGGCCGAATTCACTGCATAAGTGGTTCCCACCGCCGTTCCCTGAACGATAGGTTGCAATGTAACTGCGCCGGTACCTTGCTGCTCGGCCACCTGAAAGCCCGCCGTGCAACCAGCCAGCGTCTCAACTCCGGTGAAGAATCCCGCCAGAATTCCCGTACTGCCCGAAGAAAGCGTCACGCCCTCTGCTTCCAGCAGCAGTGTTCCTCCCATCTCCACCGGATCGAGCCATGCAAGCAGTGTTTGCCCGTCGATACCGCTGCCGCCATCCATCACCAGACCTCCCGCTCCCAACGATAAATAGGCTGCACCGCCGGTGTTGCCCCACACGCGCTGGTCAATTTCAGATTCGTTGAATAGCTCGCTGATGATCGTGGCTTTGGACGTAGACGGGAAGTAAGGATCAGCAGTCAGATTAAACTGGGTCGTAATTCCATCGCCCAGAAAGTACTCCGTCACATAGGCAACCGGCTCGTGCTCGCCACAAACTGTTATATCGTTCGCCAGCGCACGTTTGGTGCTAGCCGTAAAGGATAAGTTGGCCAGGCTCAGGCTACCGTCCGTCTCGTTCAGCGTATGCACCATGGTCTGCACTGAAGTTAGTTCCAACACGCCATTAACCGCGCGATAGGATGCCCTCGCCAAATTTGCCACTTGTCCCGCGCTCTTGCTCCACGACGCTCCCGGAGCCGGAACAAAGTTGCTTACCGTGGCGCCCAATGAGAGGCCCTGTGTAGAAAGTGCGGTCGATCCGGTGCGCGTAACCAATGTGCTCATCAACGCGCCGGCAGTTTGCCCCGTCACTCCTGTACTGGAAGACATCAGCAGTTGATCCAGCAGTAACTCGTCGCTCAATGCCTGGATCGCGATGCGGTAACACGGTCCCTCGATCCCCATTCCTGCGTATTCCGGCAACGGGCTTACCGCAATATATCCTGTAAAGTAGACTGTGCCATCATCGCCAGTAACGGCCAGAGGCTGGTTGCGCGTGGGCATCGCCAAGCTTCCGTTTGTTGGCAGGCTCAACCATAACTCGCAAATGGATGGCTCATTCAGCTTGCGTTCGATTGTCAACGGCCGCACAGCATCGAGCGCGGCCGTATAGTCCTGCCCATGGATCTTGATTTTCATCGTGGCTCTCTGACTTGATAACTCGCTGAGTTGCTCAACTTGTTACACCAACGCATTCGCGGCTGGCAAAAAGCTCCGATAACACAGCACACGTTCCCCATCCAGAGAATCCGTAACCGGCAATGCCATAAACTTCCCCTTGAGCAACACGCGAGCCAATCCGTCTTTATGCTTGCCATCCAGTGGGATGGCCGCTTCTTCTGCGCTGGCCATGGTTTGCAGTCGCGGATAGTGAAAGAATATCCTCTCTCCCTGGCTTCCCTGCATCACGAACAGCGCCGACCACTCCTGATAGAAACTGCCGCCTTCGCGATCCACAAATCCAGTTACCGCCTGCAACTTTGAACCTGCGGCAGGAGCACCTGCAGGCAAAGCCTCGGCCAGTATCAGCGTGTTTGAAGCTACACTGGATACCAGCGCAACATTACATGTTATGCGCCGGATATAGTCCACATCCGAAAGCGCCGAACGAACATAAGCACCCGATACCGGAGAACCGACATAGCCTGTCTGTCCGGTATAATCCGCGTCCACCGCGATGATCGACCCGGCCGTGAAATTTGCCGCATCCGCCGCCAGCAGGATGGACGTGGACGTTGACCCGCTGAGCACAGTCACCGCCGTGGATGCTGTTGCACCATCGGCAGCGAGAGATGCCCCGCTTGCCGGAGCCAGCAGATTCATGTGCTGTGACCCGGTAGCCAGCGCCATGGTCAGCTTTGTCCAGCTCAAGAACTGGAAGCTCACCTGCGCCTCAAGTGTCTCGCGCACTTGGTTCCCCGTCGCTGCCGGAATGCCTGTCAATACTGCCGAAGTCTTGCTTGCAGCCTTGCGAGTAAAATCCTGAATCCATCCCAGGCTGATCCACGGAGACGGTGGAGCATCCAGGCTGAATCCACCCTCTTCCGCTGGATCAAAAAACACCGGAGTCTGCGACGTCCTATTAACCGGCGCAAAATATGCTCGAACACGCCGTGCCACCGGCGCGGGAGCCGAAAACCAATTCACCGCCATTTACTCCCCCTGCTCCTGGTAGCTGTAAACCATCACCTTGGCCGACCTGCTCAACCGGTCCTTCTGAATCGTAATCGGTCCAAACTCCGGTTCGTCCCAGTACACCTGCGTCAGCAGCGCCGCTGGTGGCGTTGCCGTGTAATTGAGTTTGGGCGTGTAGAAGGGTTCGAGCATCGCCATCAATTCCGTGTCCATATCGCTCAACGAGCGACCGCGGTTTAGCCCGCCAAAGCTCTGCGTTCCGCATGTCTGGTAGACAATCTCGCACTCCTCGGCCACCATTGTGGATGCCAGGTTCACATCGACGCCCAGGCCCAGCCAGCGCAGAACAAACACGTCGCTTGGAAGCTGTGTAAATGAGGCTTCCGCCTCCTCCACCAGAATCCCCGGTCGCACCGCGCCGCGCAGCAGGATCGTCCGCTCCGGATTGATTGCAACCAGCCGCGTGCGCAACGCCATATAAAACGAGTCTTTTGCATTTTGCATGAAGTAATGCTCCTGATAACTGATAACTGTTGGCTGTTAACTGACAGTTGTCAGCTATCTACACCGCCTGCTGCCGTGCCTCGCATAAAAGCAGCCGGTAAAGATAGACTTGGCCAAAAGCTTCGTTTGCGGCAATCGAATCAATCAGGTAATCCTGTCCCGCCACCGTAACCGCCAGCGTCATGGCAAACAAGGATTGAGCCGAAGACAGATCCAGCGCGCTTACTTGCTGCGCCACACCTGTGGCAGACATAAATAGCTCCCATTTCGGTTCGCCGTCATCCTGCCACGTTGGCCGCAGCTTTCGCATCACTACTGGGCTGACTACAACCTCGGCAAAGGTCGTTGCCACCAGCCCCACTTCCGACATGTTGGTATCCGTATTCGTACCCGTCACCCGCAGAAGGGCCGACGTTCCTGTCATACTTCGCAACAGGGCATCTGCCAGCATCTGCGGCGCTCCCACCGGGTTCCGTGGCGCTGTATCGCTCATCCCTCACCCCAGCCTGTTCGCGACGTAGGAACGCAGCCACGCCTGCACCGTTTCGTCCACTAGCGAACTAGAGAAATACTGCATCTGCATCGTGTCGATCTTGGTCTTGCTGGCGTTCAACGCCGGCGTTGACTGCGCATTGCGCACAATCTGTGCGCAGGCCGTCTTAACGTCATCGCCAATCGTCGCCAAACCCGCCGTATAGGTCACCGCGACTTCGTTGTACGGCAGCCCCAGAACGTTCCATGGCAGCGTCAGTTCCCCTGTATTGGTGTCAAAATCCACCGAGGTGGGATCGATCGTCGTCCATTGCCCAGGCAGCGAAAACGCCGTCACCATCTCGAAAAACGGATCGTTCAGAATCTCTCCGCGCCTCGGCCGGGCGTATCTTCCCTCAATGCTCACCAGAGGCGTTGTCGCCGTCCCCAGTGGAGCCAACGGCAGATAACTCAGCCGCACCGTCTGAGCTCTGCTGGTCAGCCGCTGTCGTTCCGTATACTGGGTCACGTTCAGGTCCGGCCGCCTGCAGTAGCTGTTGATCAAAGCTGTCGCGGCCGTTATCCAATCCGCCGTCGTTCCAGCAGGCAATCCATAATTCGGGTAATCCGCTGGCTGCAGATATGCCATACCCCACCCTTCCCTTTTTCGTTTATGCCAGGCAAGCACGAGAAGCTGCTTCACCTCTCGCATTTGCCTAGCCCATGTCCATCTGTCCGCGTACTAACTTGCAACTCGCTAACCGAATAGGCCCCATAGCAGAGCCTATTCGCTAACTTGCTGACTCGCTAGATTGCTAACTACCGGTCGACCAGGACCTGATAGTGCGCATAACTGGCGCCCTTCACCACCGGGGCGCCGAACTTCACCGCTGCATACTGATGAGCCAGCGAGTTCGGAAGTCCCAGTTGGAAGATGCGTGGCGTCGGATCGCCGAGCCAGTGGTACTCGATCAGATCCTCGGTCACAATGTAAGCCGGCAGCACCGCCGTACCCGAACCCGGTGTGCCTGTGTAACTAAGGCTCCAGTCCGGAATCAGCGGCAGATCGCCGGCCTGCGTCGACAGCATCTTCACCCGAATTCCACCCGTGATACTGTCGGTATTCAGCACCACGTTGAATTCGGTTTTCATCTCCCGGTCGATCAGGTCCAGCAGCACCGGGTTGGCGTAGATCGCCGTGGGCCGCACATAGTAGCCGTTGTTGGCCACCATCTGCGCCACCGCAGACTTGATGCCATCCACAATCGATGCCGTTGTGCCGATCGTTACGGTGTTGCCACCGGCTACGATTTGCGAAATCACGCCCATATACTGCGTGGTCGTCGGCGCGCTCAGGCTCGTGTCATCGCCGTTCCAGAGCGCAACGTCGTGGGTCATCATCACGCCGCTTACCGTATCCACCAGGTCCTTGGCTTGCAGATAGGCAAACTGCTGCTGCTGGTTACCTAGTTCGATGTCGAACAGGTTGTAGTTAATCTGCGAAACGATGGCCTTCAACGGCACGCTCCGCTCCACGCGCGTCGGGCTCACCACCGTGGGCACAATGCTGCGTGGATTCACAAAACCAGCCGTGCCTGGATTCGGGAGCGCCGTTTCTTCGAAAAAGCGCGACGGATGTCCGGTCGCCGGAACCTGTTTGATGCGCTGTCCGAAGGGACTCGAACGGCGGCAGATATCGAAGATTTCAGTCTGGTACAACGGAACTTCGACCGAGCCAGGTCCAATGTAATCAGCTGCCGCGTGTATGTCTGCAAAGGTTGCGCTCATAGGCTTTTTCGCCCCCTCCATGGGGCCTGTCTTGATTCAGCTGACAGCTAACTTCTGACAGTTGTCAGTTACCAGTCATCAGTCGTATGTTGTTAGTTACCATCGGCTATTTGTTAGGCGTTTTCTGTTGGCTATACGCTTTCAGTTGTTAGCCCCTCTATGCGATGGCTCCTGCTCTCAGCAGTTGGCTCTTCACCGCAATACGCTGCTCCAGGCTCAACCCTGCCAGCGCCGCGTCCAAAGTGTGCACGTCCACCGGCCCATCGCTGATTCCGTGCTTGGCCAGCATCTCGGAGGTAGCCGAAGGCACTGTCCTGCGCAGTGGATTCAGTGCTGCTGTCGCCGATGCGGCCTTCACCTCGGCCAGTTCCTGCTCGACTGCCGCAAGCTTCTCGGTCAGTTCCGCCTCTCGCCGGCTCTGCTCGACAGTCGCCGAAATCCTCTCC